>ERZ808259.387-NODE-387-length-20236-cov-3.910559_pt1 | contig 20236 bp, 24 predicted proteins | sample MGYA00521279_ERZ808259 | MGnify/ENA primary metagenome ERZ808259 (study PRJEB31516, sample SAMN03275586) | gut metagenome | biome: mammalia-associated habitat; material: feces | host: Papio cynocephalus | place: Kenya | collected 2012-07-27 ... | reverse complement strand
TAGCCGCCACCACCGCCGCCACCGCCGCGTCTAGTGGCATTTGCGCCTCCGCTGCCGCCCTTTCCTGTCCCTGTAAAGTCAAGGTTGAGTGCTGTTGTGTTTGTTCCGTTTGCACCTGCGTTTCCGGTTGTGCCACCAGCACCGCAGAGGTTACTTCCCGCAGTACCGGGCGTTCCGGCGCTCGTGCCGCCTCCGCAACCACCACCGCCACCATATGTACCGCCGTTCCCGCCTGGGGTCGGAGATCCGTCACTATAGTAGTTTCCGCCACCGCCACCACCTCCGCCATATGTACCAGCATAACCACCAAGATGTCCGGCACCGCCACCACCGCCACTACCTCCGTTTCCGGAAGAGCCGCCCCCAGAGCCTCCCGCGGCGGAGAGCAATGTGCCGAAGGCAGTGGTACCGCCCGTGCCGCCGTTAGTTGATCCACTTGAACCGGCTGCACCTATTGTAACAGGGATGGCGGTTCCTGCCGCCACGGTCAGAACCTCATGAGCCATGTGTCCGCCACAGCCGCCGGGGCAACCCCGCATACGATCTGCGGAACTGCCGCCGCCACCGCCACCACCAAACAGCAGCACGTCGAACTGTTGCCCTATTACGTTTGCCGGAGCTGTCCACGTTGTACTGCTGTCAATGATTTCTGTAACGAGAGACTGTTTGTACATGACTCCTGTCGTTACCGGCGTCCACGTGTACGTGTTGCCGCTGATTTTGGTGCACACATAAAGCTGATTGTTGGTGTAGTCCCAGCAACGTTGGCCGAGGCCGCCGACTGTGGAGGTTGTCGGCGCGCCGTCTTTCTGCAAAAGAACCGACACATTGAACGCCTCATCCACCGTCGGATCACCCGTCAGACCGAGTGCGGCTGCTGTGGTGTCCTTGAGCAGGGTGTCTTTGTTGAGCGGGGTGCCCTCCTGCGTCGGGCTGTCGGCGCGCACCATATCGTATGTGTTGGTCTGTCCGGAGACGGGCGTGAGCTTTACACGTCCCGGATAGCTGGGAACACGATCACGCATAAACTTTTACCTCCTTTGTATCTTTCCAGAGAAAACCATTTGTAGGCTTTCCAAGCGTTAAACTCTGACAAATCGAGCCGGCCGAAACATTCGCCCGGCGCGAAGCCTCCATAATGCTGTAGTAGTCACAAACAAATTCACCAGACGGCAGGAACTGAGCAACTTTCCAGCCTTTTGTTCGCGCCTGCCGATAGCTGCACGTCCCGTAATTGTTGTTGTACGTACTGTCGCACCACTCGAGGTTTTCAGCATTGTTGTTGCGCTTGTTCTCGTCTTTGTGGTTGATCATTGGTAAATTCTCAGGGTTTTCCAAAAACGCCTCTCCGACGAGCCGGTGCACCAATTTTGTTGCTTTGACTCCGTTCTTGGTCAGGCCGACTTTTTCGTAACCGTTTCCGCTGACGGTTGCTCGGAGGATGCGCTCTTTCTTGGTTCTTCCGATTGTGTCAACATACGAGGCTCGTCTCACTCTGCCCTCGCTGCTTATCCAGTAGCGGTTTTCATAGCCTTTAATCGGCTTCCATATTTCCAAAGCGCTTAACCTCCTAAACTTCCCCGGAGTACAGCTCTCCGGTGTAGTACCATGCCGCCATCATGTTGGTGATAAGCGCGTCGACGTCGAGCAGGATTCGCTCGATGTCGTTCGCTTCGGCAAAGGTCAATTTTTCCATGTCTGCCGGGGTTTCCGGCGTGTCTGCGTACACCGCAAGGGCTGCGCGAATCGTCGCCACATCGGCGAGATACGCGGTCAGCTGCGCGGGCGTGGGGATGTCCGTAACCGTCCAGTCGATTTTTGGGCTGACCGTCACGGCGTAGCCCTGTGCGTTCAGCCGCCCTGCGACGTAGTTTACCGCAGAGCCGACGCGGTTTAGGTCGGTGGCGTTGTACGCGCCCTTTAGCCCCGCGTTCCACTCGGTTTTCTCTGCGTCGGTCATCGATCCGTAGCCCTTTTGGGCGAGCGATGCGACGCGGTCAACATCCGCTTGCGTTCGGTCGGTGATGAGCTTCAACAGGCCGTAGTAGAGCGTAAACTCAAAGTTTGTGCTTGTTCCGGCGCTGTTGATGGCGGTCAGGACGACGAGGTACGTGTCGTCGCTTGCCCTGTCTGCGATTGCCTGCCATGCCGCACCTACCAGCGTCCATGTGTACGCCTTCCCGTTTACCGTACCGGAGACATACACAATATCGGACGGGAGAGAGACGGTGATCTCCTGCGTGCTCATTCGATTGTGACCGAGATGACCATCGTTTTACCTGCGTCGACCGGGTTCGGCGTAATCGTCGCAGATTTGATAACGGGGACGGAGGTATCAAGCGTGACCGTGCGCGTGACCGTGGACACCTTGCCCGCCGCATCTGTCGCGGTGACGACGATGGTGTTCGAGCCTTCGGCAAGCGTGATCGCCTTCGTAAACGCGCCGCCCGTGCCGACCGTGACCGCGCCCTGATCGACGCCGTTTAACTTGACCTTGATCGTGACCGGCGACGAGGTCGCGTCGTTTGTCGTACCTGCGACGGTCAGCGACGAGTTATTTGTAATGAGGTTGTCCACCGGAGCCGTGATGTTGAGCGTCGGCGGGACGGTGTCGACCGTGTACGTCGTGGACTTCTGCGTTGCACTGTTGCCGTCGTGGTCTTTGCAGTCGACCGTGACCGTGTGGGAGCCGTCACTAAGGGCAGACGCTGGCGTGTACGTCACGCTGTATCCGTTTGTGACGGCCGTATTGGTCAGCGTCGCCGCTGCGACCGCTGTGCCGTCAAGCTTGACGACAAGCGACGTCAGATCAACGCCGGAGCCTTCCGCCTCGTCCGTGATGGTAAACACGACCGGCTGCTTGTTGTTGGACACATACGCACCGGAGGACGGGGAGACGATCGTGATGACCGGAGCGATGCGCTCTTTGACGTAGAGCTTTAAGCCCGAAAGCGTCGACGCATCTGCCGACGCGGTCGTGCCTGCCGTGTTGGTGGCCTCGACCTTGACGTTGTAGTACCCGCCGCTCTGGTTATAGGACGTCTTTCCGGGCGCTGTGATCGATGCCTCGTATTTGCCCGTTGACGAGTTAAGCGTCAGGGTATGCCATGTGCCATTAACTTGTGCGCGGACTGTTTTGATTGCCATATTTACACCTCGCCAGCGTAGATGTCGCCGGAGTAGTAATAGTACGGCTCAAGGATCTTGACCGCCTCCGTGACCTCTACGGATAATTTGGTTGCGCTGTTGATATTGACCGGATTCGGGGCAAAAGCCGCCGAAGTGATCTCAAAAATCTTAACGACGAAGCCCTCGCTTGTTTTTGCAGAGATCGTCGTCGGGTCGCTGTCGCCCTCGGAGTTATAGGCGACGAGCTTGTAGGTGTATGTGTTGTTGGGCTCGACGCTTGAATCCGTGTACGTCGTGCCGGTTTGTGTGGAGATAAGCGTCCCGTCCCTGTACAGCTTGTAGCCTGTACATTCGACCGCGCCCCACGCGAGGGAAAGGCTAAAATAGTCCTTTGCCGTCTGCCGGAAGTTTGCAGGAGCGTCAGGAACTTGCTTGTACAGCTCGAGGCAGGTAATTCGCGCGTAGCCATCGCCGGAGTGTCCTGTTTCAGCCGCCCCGCCGGGCGCGGTAAACGACGTGTTGCCCGCCTTGGTGCTGGCGTTGGTCAGATAATACGCCGCGCCGAGCAGATAGCCGCTCGGGGCGTTGGAGCCTGTCCAGACAAAGCCGGAACCACCACCGCCGCCGCGGTCGTCATCGCCGGAGCCGTCCGGGTAAGAGCCGCCGCCGCCGTACCATCCGCCGCCGCCTGCGCCAGCATAGCCGCTGCTCGCCGCCTTTCCCTCGCCGCCTTGGCCGAATGTTCCGGCGTTTCCGCTGCCGCCCGTGCCTCCGGCCGCCTGCGTGCCGCCGCCACCGCCTGAGCCGTAGCTTTGCGTCGCCGTGCCGCCCGTCTCGCCGCCTCCGTACATGCCGTTTTTGTTCGTCGCGCCGTCAGAGCCGCCGCCGCCCGCTACGATGACGCGGGCATACAAACTGTCTGTGCCGACGCGAATATCCGTCGCGCCGCCGCCGCCGTTGTATGTCGAGCGTTTGCCGCCGCCGTTAAAGCCGCCGTTTGTCTTGCCCGTATTGCCGGAGCCGCCGACGTAGACATACAGGGTGGTTTGCTTCTCGAGCGAGATTTCGCCGACGCTGTACCCGCCGAGGCCGCCGTAGGACGTGCTGCTGCGATAGCCGCCCTGCGCGCCCCAGCATTCCAGCTTGTAGCGGCCGGGCTTAAGGGTAACGGTTTGCTTTGCTCCCGTGTAAGCGTAGTTTGTTACTGTGCTCATTCGTTACGCACCTGCCAGCGTCAGGCTTGCGGCGACGGTGTTTGATAGCGTGATCTCCATTTTGGCGATATTGCCCGTCACGGTCGTGCCCCACGGTGTGGGGACGGTGACGCAATCGCCGAGGATTTCACCGTCAAGCACGATCTTCGCGTTGGCCTGATCTCGTTTTGCGTAGTAGTCATAGACGCGCTGCGCGGTCGTCTGGCCGATGGCCGGAGAGACAAGCGTCGCGTCAGTCACCTTTTTTTCGTTCGACTTCGTGTTTGCCGTGACGTTGGGATTTGTCACGGTATATACCGTCTGCGTGTCGGTGTACTTCTTTCCGCCGATCTCCACGCCGCCATTGGCGTCCTCGGCGTAGGAATGAGCGGTAACCGAAACCGACGTGACGAGCGCGTCCGTCGTGACCGTTGCGCCTTGGTAGGTTCTGCCCTCGCCGATGACCTCTGTTGTGTCGTCGAGGGTAAAGACGCGGATTTCGTACCCGCCATCCGTCGCCGCACACACGCCCCACGCAAAAAGCACCTGCTGCAAAGCAGCCCGCTTTGTCGTGGCTTGGATGATGCCGGAGAGGTTGACGTCCGCGACCGTGCCAAAGTCGACGTCGAAGTCGTCGCCGACGATCTCCGTAAAGAGTGTCTTGGCGGATTTTTCGGTGTAGACGCCGCCAGCAAAAGCCGCGTCGTCCAGCACGCCGAGCGAGTCCTTGCAGTCGATTTTATAAACGCTTGTCGACGATCTCGCGGACTGGTTGATGTAGTACACGCCGATAAGATGATTGTCCGTCCATGCCTCGACCGGCTGCTTCTCCTGAAAGAGATACGCAACATTCGCTCGGTTATCCAGTGTCCACGTCATGGTGGAGGTCGGCAGCTCGACGCCGACTGGGTGCATTTCCTGCACGATCTGGACGTTGCGCAACTCCTCCATGCCAAATTCGCGGATGACGCCGAAGACGATTCCGGTAAGCCTCGCATACCGCCGCGGCAGCCACGTTTTTTTGATCGTCAGGACGATCTTGTCAAACGCGACGACTGTCTGCTCGCAAAACTGAATATCGGACGTCACAGCAAAATCTTTGCTTATCTTTAGCGTCGTCCCCTGATACCACGCGATATTCACAAGCGACGGTCGGCCGGGAAAATCGGACATAAGCGTTACGCCGACGGACGAATACGCCTGCGAAAATGTGATCGTGATAACGGGCACGTTTTCAAAAGCGCAGTCTGCGCCGGACATGGCCGACGACCAAAAAGAAACCGTCTGTCCGTTATGGACGCCCCGTGAGCCGTCCAAAGCCCATTGATTTAGTTCCAGCGTAGCAAGCGCCGCTGTCGTGCCGTCGCCGACCAGCTCAGTGGGGGAGGAAAACCCATTTTCTGAGCTGGTGGCGACGGTCGCGTTACCCGCGGCTCCCGGCGCAATATCCTTGTAGACGATTTTTGATGTGCTCATGGCTTCACCTGCGCGTCCATCGGGACGAAGTTGATCTCGATCTCGTCCCATACGTTGGTGCCGTCCGCCGCACTTCTGAGCGAGCGCGTGCCGCTCGTGTAGTACGCCTGATATGAAATCGACTTCTGCCCGTCCGCTGCCTCAAGGGTGACGTAGTCGTCTACGCTGTGCTCGATGAGGTAATCCCACAGAGCGTCAAAGTCTGCGTTGCTCTTGCCGTTGAAAAACGTGATCTTGTGGCCGATGTACGTACCGATGATATCGCGGATCATCCGGCCGGACATGACGCGCCCGGCGTTGGAACCATCGAGGACGTTGAAGGATTCCTCGATGTCCGAGATGGCGACGGTGACGTCGAACGCCTTGCCGTTGATTTTGCAGTAGTTCATCCGTCACCCCTCCACCAGATTCACGCCGATGCGGCTTGTCTCAGCCTTATTGAGCTTGTACACGATGCGGCCGAGCACCTGCCCGTCAAGGACGAGCTGCGCTTCGGTCTGATTTCCGTAACCGCTTTCAGAGAGCGCCTGCCGGAAAGCCTGCACCATCGTGGAGAGCGGTGTCTCGATGTTCGTACCGCTTTTCTGGTCACCGAGCACGGCGAGAAATTCGCGGTTCGGCGGGATAACCGCACCTTGTGCGAGGCGGGGAAGCTGCACGTTGCCCCAGTCCGCCGTCGGGATGTTGACGCCTGGGATGTAATTGAGCAGCCCAGTCACACTGTTTACGAGGCTCGCAACGCCGCTCAAAATGAAGTTGATGCCGCTTTCAAGCGCACCGATAAAGCCGTTGACCATTGATTTCGCCTTGTCCGCCCAATAGTCGGACGTGAAGATTTTCGCGATATGCGCGTTCCAGAATGCCTTTATGGCATTCCACGCGCTGCGGATTTTATCGAGGATGAGGTTCCAGTTCGGCGCAATGGCCGCCGCCAAGCTCGCGCCGCCAGCGGCCATGAGGCCAAGGCCGAGCGGGATGCTCGCCCCGGAAAACGCGAAGATAGCGCCGAGGATAAGCAGCGATCCGCCGAGGACTGCTGCAAGCGCGCCAAGCGGGCCGCGCAGTAAGCCGACTACAGTCTGCCAATTTGCCGCGACACTCGCGCCAAGCCCAACCGCGCCAGCTGCAAGGAGTCCGAGACCGAGCGGGATGTTTGCACCCGCAAAAAGCAGCACCGCGCCGGTTACAAGAAGCGCGCCGCTTATCAGTGCAACAATCTGGGAAATCGGCCCTTTCAGCTTCGAAAGCATCGTGCTCCACTTCGGGGCAATTGCTGCCATCCCGGCGAGGCCAGCCGCAAGCAGCCCGAGGCCAAGCGGGATATTGGCACCGGAGATAAGCATGATTGCACCGACCGCAATCGCCGCCGCGCTGACAATCGTCACAATTGCGTTAATCGTCCCGCCGAGCGCGTTTGTGATTGCTTCCCACCGCGCCGCAACCGGGGCGGCAAGGAATGCTGCGCCGCCGATCATGAGTCCAAGGCCAAGCGGAATATTGACGCCAGAAAAAGCGAGGATCGCGCCGAGCGCCAGAAGCGCCCCGCCGAGGATCATCATGATAACTCCGATTTTTCCTTGCAAAAGCGCCTGTAGTTTGTCCCAGTTTTCGCTTATCACACTCCACATCGTAATAGCGCCAATCGCCATCATCCCAATACCGAGCGGGATATTTGCACCGGAAAATGCAAGGATTGCGCCGAGCGCCACGAGGCCAGCACCGACAAAAAGCCCAACGATCGCCCCAAGCTGGTCAGAGACCATACCCGTAAAGTCCGGCTGCGTGCCGGATGCGCCTCCGCCACCGCCCGAATCCTTGTCGCCGATCTGGTTGATCTCGTCGAAGGATGCAAGGTATTTTCCGGATTTTTTCGCAGCACTCCCGACGCCAGAAAGCGCTTGCTGCTCGTCATACAGATTTTTTGCCGACTCAGCATACGCGCCGACGGACGATCCGAGGATTTTTGCGACGAGCTGCGTAATCGCGTTGATAACCTGTGTGATGACGTTCACGAGCGTGGTAAAAGCCGGGATGACGATCTGAATAAGCGGCTGCGCTAGTGTCCGCAACGCACCTTTCAGTTTTGCGATGGACTGCATCGCCTCGTCGTTCGTCTGAATTGCTTGCCAAACGTATTCTTTGACGTTCCGCAGCGCTTTTGTGATGAGCGTAAAGACGAAAACGCGCTTTGCAAGCCCGGCAATTCGCTTCCAGAGCTTATTAAATCGCTTTTCAGCTTCTTTCCCGGCAGCGGAAAGGCTGTCCGTCTCCGCTGTCGCCTCAGCGACATTGCCGCCGAGGCCATCGGCTTCCGTCCGTGCGCCCGCGAGCCGCGCCGAGTATTCTCCCGCGTTCCGTTCGGTCGCCTCGAGCGCGCGCTCGCTGCGTGCAATCGAGGTTTCCAGCCGTTCGGACTCCCTCGCTGCCGCGTCAAACTGCGCTTGCAACTGCGAGACTTCCTGATTCTGCCTGTACAATGTGCCGCTATCTGCGTCGGCCGTGTTAAGCTCTTCCAGCTTTGCTTTTGCTTCGTCAAGCCGCCAGCCAATTTCGGACAATTCCTGCGACAGCGCGGACTTTTTGCCTCTTTTTTGGTTCAGGGCATCGTTGAGCTTCTGTGCTTCGGCTTTAAGCTCGTTGAGCTTCTGCTCTGCTTCTTTGTCATCGGCGTCGATTTGGATAACAAACGAACCGTCGAATCCTGCCATGTAATCACCTACCTGTTGCAAGTATGCGAATGTTGGTGTATGATGGGGCATACAGCAACATATTGGAGGGAAAGAGAATGAAAACCATTAAATGCGAATCCTGCGGCGCAGAGCTTGATAAAATCGCGCAGACGTGCCCGAACTGTGGTGCGCCGCTTAAGGCCGGCCGAAATCTCGTAGAGTGCCGCGCCTGTGGCGAGTACGTCGCAAAGAATGCGAAAAAGTGCCCGAATTGCGGCGCGAAGCACCCGAACAAGGCTAACCACACCGCATACACTATTTGCTCGGTGATCGTCGTAATAACCGTGATTCTTGTCGCCATCGCCGCATTTAGTGGAGGTTCCAGCTCAAGCGATGGATCTTCGCAAGGCGGAACGAGCAATGCAGATAAGCAAGCGCCGGAGTATGTCGCCATTGACGCCACCGCCCTGTGGACGGCATACCACGAAAACGAGGTAAACGCCGACAATCTCTACAAAGGAAAGCTCCTCGCCGTCACGGGCGTTGTGGAGGACATCGGGAAAGACGCCATCACGGACGCACCGTGCGTATCGCTTGAAAGCGGAAGCGATTTTGAGTTTTATCCAATCCAGTGCTTTTTTCCGAAAAACGGGAGCGAATCGGATCAGCTCGCCGCGCTATCCGACGGTGACACCATCACAATCTACGGAAGATGCACCGGGAAATCGGTATTTTACGTGCAGCTTTCCAATTGCAGCCTTTCCGCCGAATAACCCACGCCGCCCCAATTCGGGGCGGCTTTTCTATACCCATTTCCCGACGGTTTCGTTCTCTGCCGCCGTATACGATCGCTTGAAGTCGACGAGCTTCCGGTTCTGCTTATAAAATTCGCGTTCGGAATCGTCCAGCTTCTTCCCTTTCAGTTTCTTCCGCCGGATGCCGACAACCTGAGCAAATGTGCAATCCCCGATTTCCTGATACGCCGCAAGGAAGGTATACCAGTGAAGGTATTCCAGCGCGCGAATCTCTTTTCCAAGGATGCGGTTCACCGGCGCGACGATAAGCGGGAAATCCTGCTGCCAGTCCATTAACTTGGGCTGGCGCTTTGCATTTTCCTCCGACTCACCGCCGTTGATGAACGAAGTGCACTGTTTCAGCGCCTCAGAATAATCTTCTACCGGCATATCCGGGAAATCCGGGTAAAAGCACTCGAGTGTTTCGAGCGCCTTGTTCTCGCTATCGAGCTCCGGGTCAGAAAGCGCGGAAATAATATCGAGCACGACCCGATAGTCGGAGCGGATCGCATATCCCCGGCCGTTGACGGTTACGCTCGTCGGCAGCTCGTAGGTCATTTGTGATACTTGGCGGAGTATTTACGGATTCGCGGAGACTGCGCTTTCTGCTCACGCGCAAACGCGCTGTCCGTCTCGTCCATCACCGCGAGCATGAGGTTTGCCCACACTGGAAGCCCGTCCGCAAGCGCGTAAACGTTCATCTCGCCAAAGAGCGGCGTGCAGACATCCTGCTCGAATGTCTCGTTGATGATGTCGCGCATCTCCGTGTCGAGCTTGCGAGCCGTCGTGAAAATCTCGCGCGTGCCCTTGTTCTTCTCGGCCTCGGCCTTGTAGTCCTCCTGCTTTTTGTCGAGCGTATCGAAAGCATTGAAAAGCCGCTCAACGAACGTGCTATCGGTAGGGTTGAAGCTGACTTCGCACGCACCGTTGAGGTTGTACGTAACTACGCCAGTGTCGAAATTCAGGTCTTTCATGCGGTTCCCTCCAAAGAATTAGGGCGGCTATGCCGCCCTTTTTTAGCCTGCCGTAAACGTCACAGTGCCATCGGAGACCGACGCCGTGCCAGTGGCGCGCGTGCCGCCATAGGTGACATCGATCGGCATACCGATATTGCCGCCGCCCTCACCACCGAGGCCGGACGGCTTGACAGAGCACGCCGAATAGCGCTCGGCGAAAACGGCCGTGTCCTCCGTGCCTGCGTACAGGTGGACGATCAGCATGTCGAGGTTTGCGAGTGCCTGCGCGTTCTGATCTTTGATAGCAAGGTTCCAGATTTTCTCCTGTGCCTTGTCGCCGGAATCGAGCTCGCAGGGGTCAAACGTCTGCGTGATGGTCGGCTTTTTGAGCGTGGTGTAGGTGTTGCCAAAGATGTCCTGCTTGGACTCTTCGCCCCAGTCAAGTTCCTCACTCGAGTCCTCGACACGCTTGCCGATCGGCGACCACACCGGTTCACCGCTCGCGCCCGTATTGAGGTACGCGACCAGCAGTTCGCGGGCTACGGTCTGGCCTGCGGTCGTGTTAAAGGTAAGATCAGCCATGTTAAATCACCTCATATGTCAGTTTCATTAAAATTTGGTAGTCCTCGTAGCCGTCTTCGTAGGCGGCAAACTTGGACGATTGCGTTACCGGCTCAACCTTGATCGCCCGCACCCCGTCACCGAGGCTCGGGACGTTCTCGCGCGCCCAGTCACCAAAGCGATTGAGCAGTGCGTCGGCTTTGAGCCGTTTGTCGTTGCTTTTCGCCGGTTTGAGCCGGTAAATGAGCTTAAATTGGTATTCGGCCTGATGTCCGCCGAGGATGTACCGCCTTGTGATGTACGTCCCCTGAATCGTCGAGAGCGCCATCCCGGTCTCGTCGCCCGTAGCCGAGTCGACCTCGAGGTACTCGTACCGGATGACGGAGACGGGCTTGTCGGGGAAGCCGTTGGCCCACGTCAAAACCTTCCGGGAAATGTCGTCGACCTCCGCGGCGGTCACAAGCTGTTTCGGTTTGTTACTTTCCATCCGTCATCACCTTCGCGGCCACTCGGACCCATTTTTCGAGATTTTCGGCTTTGGACGCCTCGAACCAGTGCGATTGTGCCTGCCCGTGCATACTCGTGTTGAAAACGAGATTTTTGTCCGTCAGTACCTTGTGCTGCCCTTTCGGGGCGTAGGAGCTGCCGGTGTTCGGGTCGACCATCAGCTTGCCGTAATACAAATACCTTGCATACGGCCCGGGGTAGACGATCTGGTTCCCGACGACGCGCGTCCGCTGGCTCATGCTCCCGGTCAGCGCCGGAGTGTACGGCTCTGTGTCCTTATGCACCTGCACGGCGACGGCGTGCTCGGCCTTTTCCTTGTTCGTTTTCAGCGCGGCGACAATGGGCGCAGAGTCAAACTTGATTGTGAAAGTCAGCACTACACGCCACCGACTTCCCAATGCGCCATGTCTCCGCCGACGTCTTTCTCGTCGACCTTGGAGACGTCATACACGCCGTCGTAGTACGCCTCGATCTTCTGCGCCGTCCAGTCTGGATGCACCGCTTCGCCCTTTACAAAAAAGGTGCTGCGGTTTGCAGTCAGCGTCCAAATCCCGCTTTTGTCGTCTGCACGCCAAAACTCCACGGGGCCGACGTATTTCTTCGCTTCGCCGGTAACGCCGTCAGTGGCCTTTACGTCCATCGGGATATAGAGCGTTACCGCGTCAGCGCCCTCCAAGCCGCTTTTGGTGACGTTGGAGCCTTTGGACGCGTCGAGGTACACGCCCTCCAAAACGGTAATAAAATTGCGCAGCACCGGTTCAAATCCGGTGTCTGCGATTTCTTCCGTTTCGGTGTTATAGATGGTAACAACATGGGGGAACATCGTCTCCACACGCGCACCCCCTTCCGCGGTACAAAAGGCCGGTCGTCAGGAGATACCGGCTTGCGATCAGATACAGCCCTTTTTCAACCTCTGCCGCCGTCGCAAGAGCACCGGAAGCAGTGTCCGCGCCGCTCCTGTATGTCCTCGACCAGTTTCCCACCGACTGGCTTTGCAGTTCAGAGCCGTCCTGCATGGAGTCAAGGCTCTTTGTCGCCGCCGACTTCGCACGCTCGACGTCCGCGTATGCGTCGATCAGAGCGCAGCACGCCATCTGCACGGCGTCGAGGTCGGCGTTTTTTGCCGCTTTGCCGAGGGTGATGTAGTCGAGGTAGGAGCTGGCCCGGACGGCCAGACGCCCGAAGTCAGACTCCGGCATCTGGCCGTAATACGTGCCGACGTAGTAGTCGTAGGTCGCGTATACCATTGGGTCAGCTCCTATCGGTTACGAGCCGACCGTGACAGTCGCAGTGCCGGCCGTGGTGCCGTCCTGCTTCGAGGTCGCCGTGACCGTGATAGACGAGCCGGTTTCGTTCGATGCGACGGTAAGGACGCCGTCCTCAGAAATGCTCGACTTCGCGCCGCTCTGCGTCCACGTCACCGCATCGGAGACAATGCCATCACCGGCAACAGAGGCCGTGAACGCCTGTTTCGCGCCCTTGTTGACCGTAGCCGTCGCGGGTTTGACCGTGACCGTGGTGACAGTGCCGCCCTTGCCGTAGACGGAGAACGGGAACGGGTTCTCGATGTCGGCGTTGTACGCGTTGATCGGATTCGCGATTTCCCAGCCGAGGCGCATAACCGCACGCAGGGCAACCATGTCGTTCTGCATGAGGTTGTAGGTGATCGCCTTGGTGTTGGGATCCTGAATGACGCCCTCGGTGAAGATCTTGAACGTCATGTCCTGGCGGATTGCGTAGACGAGCTGCGACCAGTCGCCGACGATCATCTGCGCCTGAGACGGGTCGAAAGCGCCGTTCATCGGGAAATACATGTCCATGCCGTCGAGGCCGTAGCGGGTAGCGCCCTGCATATCGGACTTGAAGATCGGCTGGCCGGTCGTGTCCTTCAGGCCGCGGAGCTTGCCGCGCATCTGGATTGCGGACATGACGCCGTTCGGGTTGAAGCCGTCGAGCTCGACCTTGGAGATCAGGCCATTTTCGCCCATGATGTCGGTGTAGATGTCCGAGGTAGTCGGGACGCCGTTGCCTGCCGCAATCGCAGACGGAACGACGCCGTCGCGCCACGTGCTCGGCTTGTTGGTGCCGAAAAGGATCGCGGCGTCGATGACCTTGCCGAACGCCTCGTTCAGGCGCGGGCGGACCTCGCCCCAGATGTCGTAGTCAGCGTCGTCAAGTGCCGCCTCCGGGATGGGGACGATGACGGCGATTTCCTCGGCATAGATTTTCTTTTTGTCCCACGCCATCTTCGTGGTCTGCTTCCAAGCATCGCCAGCGCCGGACTCGGTCGCCTCACCGTTGACGAAGTACGCGGACGGGAGAGCGTCGAGGACGTTGATGGTCTGGGTCTTGGACGACATATTCGCCAGGCGGCGGCCCATACGGAGGACGGCCGACTCAGCGATAGCGCCCTGCATGATCTCTCGGGTTACCGGCTCCGGGATGAGGCCGGAAAGTGCGCTGCGGTCGATAGTAGCCATTTAATAACTTCCTTTCCTTATTTGAGTGCGCCGCGGATAATGCTGTTCATCGCGGCATTGACGGTTTCGGTTTTACCGCCGTCTCCGGCGGGTGCTGCCCAGTCGAACGTGACCTTTTTGCGGCTTGCCGTGAGCTGGTCGACGGCAGCCTCGAAGGTGGTCTTGTCGTCCACCATCTTTGCGGCTTTGTACGCGATAAACTCCGCGTCCTCGCCGGTCAAGCCCTTGGACAGCACGTACTTGTCGCGCTTGAGTTGCTCAAGCTCTGCCTGCACGGCCGTCAGGGCGGCTTTGCTGTCTGTGAGTTCTTTCTCGCGTTTGGCCTGTCGCTCCTGCTCGGTCTGCTGGCCGTCTTTCCACGTACGGTACGCGGTCAGCTCTTCTTCGCTGGGCATTCCCTTCATCGCCTTTGCAAGGCGCTTGCCGATCATGGCATCCACTTCCTCCTGCGTGAAGGTCTTCGCAGGGGACGGCTCCGGCGTATTGGCCGGGTTCTGTTTCTCGATAGGTTCGCTCATTTTTTGTACCTCCGTTTTTTGTCAGGGCCGTCGCCCCGCGGTTTAACGCCTCTCGGCGATATAGCAAAAGGGCCAACCGCCGAAGCGGTCAGCCCTTTTTGACTTTAAGGATATTTAAGGTTTTACGATCGTGATAATATCGGTCGCAATCTTTGCGATTTTCTGCATTGCGCTGTTTTCGCTCAGGTATTGCGCACCTTTCAGCGTGATTCGGACGTTTTTGACGTCGGCATACTGATTGCCGAGGATGTCCTTCCCGACTTTCGCGCCCGTGATATACTCCTCATCAAGAAGCATTTGGATAACGCTCATCCACTCATCTTCTGGGACATCAAGCGCCGCGGGGCTGATGATCTGCCCCATATAGTCGGCTTTCCTCTTGTGCTCGAGGCTGTATAGGATTTTATATGCGATTTGCAGTGTGCTCATTTCAGCACCTCAATACTTTCGATCTCGTCCGGGTAAAAGGATTTAATTTCGCCGCTGTCGAGTTCAATGTCCATGCAATCCTGCGTGCCGTCTATCTCCTCAGCGTCTAAAACCATAACGACGTTCCCGACGAACTCGATTCCGTTTTCTGTCTTGAGCTTTATGCGGGGCAGCGAATTTGCATAATCCCAGATATTAACCATGTTGCTCCTCCTTCGGAATCGTCGGAACTATGTGGGTTCCTTTTTTCGCATATACGATCATGATTCGCTTTGTGTCGTGGAAAGCATTATTTGCGTAATATTTCCCAATCGCTCTGTCTAAGTTTCTGTACTCTCTGATTTCCATCGGCGCGTTTAACGGCATCTTGACCGTAACAGTGCCTGTGCAAGCGTACTTATCGACGATCTCCTGCGCTTCCTGTATGCTGACGGACAAAATGCTTTGTGGCGTTTGCCCTTTCGCGAGCCGGGCAGCCTTATACTGCTCAAACTGTGGCGTTCCTTCGATGTGCCGCGCCTGGACCTGCGGGCGGATCGCTGTGGAGACTTCCCCGCTCGCGATTCTTTCTTTCAGTATAGCAGTGTTTTTGCTATTTTGCAACGCCGCTTGCTTCGCTGCTTCTTCACGCGCGGATTTTATCGAGCGTGCCTGAATCTCCGATGCCTCGTCAGAGTGCCGAGCTTCCATCCGCGCCCGCTGCTCCGGCAGCTTCGCGGCTTTGCTGAAATCTTTGTACTTCTGCGTCAGCCGTCGAGCTTTGATGCTCGCGGCCTGCGCTTCGTCTTTAAGCCCGGCCTTTTCAAACGCAATGGCGCGGCGCTTCTGCTTGCGGATGCTGTTTTCCATCCGGCGCTGCATCTGCGTCGCCTCATATGCGGAGTAGTGCTTTCCGTCATACGTCACGTCGTGTCCGTCGTCGATATGTGCAAGCTCCTCGTCGGTGTAGGTGCGCTCGGAGACGCCAGGGATAAACGGAAAGCGCCGGTGCTTGCAATTAACCCCTTCGAGGCCGTCGACCTCGCCGAGGCCGCACACCTTGTAAATGCTCGGGTAGATGTCGCCCGTGCGCTCGCTGTACACTCTTCCCTGCCAGTCCTTGTGAGACGACCATGGAGACGGCCCCGGCTTGTCGCGCGCGCCGGAGTGCGCGGACACCTCAAAATAGTGCGTGCCGAGATATTCGGCAGATTGCACAGTGTATTTGTCGCAGAGCTGCGACACGCCCGTCATCACCGCCCGCCGAACGGCGACGTCGACCTGCTCCGTCCTGCCGCTCTCGTATGATACAACGCGGAGCCCGCTGTCGGCGAGCTGCCGGACAGCGGAGGAAATCGCCTGATTATACCCCGTCGTTCCGCTCTCGATTTGCAGCACGGCGTTATCCAACGCCCATTGGTACGCCTTGGCCGGGGCAAGCGTCGTGCGCCCGCCGTCCACCACAAACGCCATGGAGCGCGTGAGATTGCGATACTCCCCTAAAGTCTGGCGGCGGATCGCGTCGATCTCTGCCTCGCCGACGAGAAATTCCGGCTGCGTGAGCGCCGCGAAGTCGATGAGATCAGTGTAGTACGTTTGATTCCGCGCCACGACGTCAGAAATCAGCTCGTCGAGCTTCTGTTCGCCGATGCCGGTTTCCTGCTGGATGGCCTTTTTGATCTCGTCAAGGTCAACGCCCTGTGCGCGTAAAGCTCGGATGTGCTGCACGGTTACCTCATTGAGCCGGTCGGCCAGATCAAGGCGCGAGCAGATACCGGATAAGAGCGTCAGCTCGAGGCTGCGGAAAAGCTCGGCAAGCTCCTCCGGGAGCGAGTCGAGTAACGCAGGAGTAAACGGGTATTTCTGCATCGCCCGTCACCTCACTCCGTCTCGCTCTCGCCCTCGTCGGTCATGTCCTCGGCCTTCGGCAGCGCCGCCTTGGCCGTCGCCTCGTCTTCGTTCATCCATTTTGCACGAAATTCCCAGTCATTCATGATTCCGGCAGACAACATCTGCATATCCCGCGAGAAATTCGTCGTGTCGTCTTCGATGATTGAGTCGTCGAAGTCGATGGAGATTTCGACGTTTTCATCGAGGCCGAGGCCCATTGCGGCATTGCCCAGCCGAAGGATGATCCGACAAAGCTCGTCGAGCGCTTGCTCGAGGATAATCTCATGCTTTTTGATCGTCCGGAAAAGCGTGGAATTTTCTGAAATAACCTGCGTGGCCGTCGCGATGCTGCCGCCGTCGAAGCGGTAATACGTCTCGCCGAAACCGCACTTGCTCGACAGGATGTTGAGCTGATCCTGAATGCCTGTGTTGTGCTCGGCCGTGCGAAGCGTCATATCAATAGGCGTGATCGCCGAGTCATTGACGACGTCCTCAGGGAGGACGTAGAAGACGACGTCGGACGGGTCGAAAACCGGCTCGCCGTCGAGGAACTTACTTGCGGACGGCTTAACCATGATGCGCTTTTTGCCGAGGACAAATTCGTTGACGTAGCTGTCGTAGGCGATGTCCACGCCCTGCATCACGTCGATGGCGTTTGCGTACACCGAGATGCCTGTCGGCAGCAGGTAGTTGTAGTTGTTGGCGATGTTCGGCCGATCAATTACAAACTGCCGCCGGTCGCTTCCGGTGTGGACGACCGGCGGGATGCGTTCAAAGCCCGCGACGTTGGCAAGCTGCTCATCCGACAGAAGCTCGTTATCGTATCGGTAGATGCGATTCTCGATGATATACAGTCCGTCCGTGCCCTTTTTGTGGATTTGCAGATAGGCGTAGTCCTTCCCGTCGCGCGTCACAACGGACGAAAAAGCGCACTCGCTGATATAGCCGTTGCTCCACGCCAGCGGGTAAATATTCTCAATCGTTACGTAGTCGATCGCGATTCCGGACGCGTTGCCGGGGATGATCTCGCCGCCCTCGCTGACTTCCTGCCCCACGACGCGTGGGATGTACGCGACCGTGCCGAGTGCGGATTTCATTTCCTGCATCTCGTTTGCCCGGACGGTAAAGTTATTCTCCGTCAGGATGCGGTCGACAAATTCCTGCTCGCGCTGGCCCTCCAAGGTGATCTGTACCTTTTCGTTCATCAGGAGGTTCGCCCAATCCTCGCAGAGCTTTTTGCCCATGCCGAGCGAATAGCGCTTGCACGCGACGATACTCGCGCCGTTGCGCACGCGGTACGAGTGGAAGCCTTTGACTTTGCCCTGATACCAGCTTTTCCATTCGGCGACTTTGCCGTAAAACGCTTCTGGGATCGTGGTATATCCCAGCTCTGTTAGCTTTTGTACAATTGAATTGCTCATGCTACACCCCAGTACTTTGCTTCCCCGGCTTTTCTCGCCGCAGCAGCTTCTTCAAGCGTGTTAAATCTTCCCAAATGGATTTTCTTACTATCTACGTAGATAACTGCCCTATACTGGCCTCTATCCATGTGGACGCCCTTAACCCCAACTTTGTTGTTTTTTTGGATTCGCTTGTTCCTCGCCTGCTCCGTCCACGTTGCCCATCTGCAATTTTCTGGGGAGTAGTCGCCATCACAATTGATCCTGTCGATGCTCAGGCCATCTTCGTATCCGTGAGATAACGCCCAATTGAGAAATGGCGCAAACGTGGTGCTCCACTCGTCGCAGACATGAATCCCGCGTCCTCCGTAATCTGGGTAATCTTTGCACACTTCGTTGTTGCACCTCTGCTTTAATCCTTGCCAGATTTTGAAAAGCCTCGGATTTTCTTTTTTTAATCCGGTTCGCCTCATGCGATTACCCCCATTCTCCGGTATAGCGGCTCAAGCCCGTATCTCGCTGCGGAAATCACGTGGTCATTTGCATCAGGATAGCCGCTGATGATCTCGCCGTCCTTGTTGCGCTCATACTCGTAGCTCACAAACTCGTCGCAAGCGTGCGGCGTGCGGCGGCGGTCGATGACGATCTTTCGCCGCGCTAAGTACTTCATCGAGTAATCAAGCGAGCCAGGGCCTTTTGCGGCGCTTTTTGCTGGAAGGCCCATCGCCCGGAAGTCCGCGACGCTCTTAGGCTCAGCACTATCGCAAAAGATGTATGCATCCGTATATCCTTTATCCAATATCCACTGTGCCGTTTCGGCATTGCTTTTCTTGTGGCAGTAATACTCGTCGAGAAAGTAAATGGTATTCCTCGCGCTGTCATATGCCATCCGGATAAAGGCAAATGCGTCCGGGTAATATCCCCAGTCCACACCCTGATAGATATGATCGAATCCCGCGATCTCCTCGTCCGTGATCTCTCGCAGCTCCAAATTCTCAAAGACGTTGCCGCCCGTGCCGACCGGAATGCCGAGATACTCGTGCTGATACGCTCGCTCGTCCGTCGCCTTTAAGTGCTCGGCCTCGGCGATGAACTGCTCGCCCAGCCACTCGCGCGGCGCTTCAAGGTATGTCGAGCTGTGGCAAAGCCGGTCGACGCGCTCCTCGAGCGAGTCTTTGTTCGCCCAGTTATCGCGGCTAATCGGAGGGTTATAGCTCTCGAAATTCCAGTATCTTTCCCCGCCGCGCATCGTGGACTGTAGGATCGTACGGATTTCCGCGCGCCCAGCAAATTGGTCCTTCTCCTCGAAGTGCGTGATGGCGATGTACCCGAAGGGCACCTTGATGGACTTGATCTTCATCGGGTCATCGGCTCCGCGAAACATGATCTTCTGGCCGGTCGGCTTGTAGATCAGCTCCATCGGGCTGACTTTGGCTTCCCAATATTCCGCAACGCCTAACTCCCCGATTGCCCAGATGTACTGTGCATACACGCTGTCGCGGATTGTATTTGCGACCTTGCGCAGCACCAGAGCGTGGCAATTGCGATTCTGCTCCTGCATCAGCAGGAGAGGCACGAGGATAGACACTGTCGAGGATTTCAGCGAGCCGCGGCCGCCGCTAAAGTCGTAGTGGGTGTGATCGTGCTGGACGACGTCGCGTGCCACACTGTAAAAGGTGGGGCCGATGATCTGCGATAGGCGCACCTCAGACATCGACGACCACCTGCACATTGTCGACCGTGAGCTTTGTCCCGCTCGACTCGCGCCATCCGAAGTTGCACGACAGCGTAAATTTTGCGCCTGTCGCGCCGTCTTTGTCGTAGAGGCGGGACTCGGCGTACTCCTCGCATCTGGCCTTCGCGCGCGTAATTGCGTCTACAAACTCTGGGCGTTCTTGGTAATTCAGCAGCGCCTGTCTACCCGTAAAGCCGAGCGCAAGCGCAAGCCCCGTCACAGTCGGCGGGTGCGCATTGATAAGCACAGGCTGGCTATACTTATCAAAGAATGGGTTGCCGTCCACATCTCGCAGCGGCTCGCCTTTGCAACTATCGAAATACTCCTCGATTGCCTTTTCCATTGCCGCGACGCTTTTGTACTTTCGCGGCCTACCTCCCGGATGTGCCATGCGCTCGCCTCCTCACTTGTAAAGTAAGAGCGCCGTCGGTCTCCCGCAGCGCTCTCGATACTAGCATTATATACCATTGACTTGGCTCTGTTAGGCCAACTTTTCTATTTTCTCGCAGGAATTGCAATT
>ERZ808259.384-NODE-384-length-20488-cov-10.864043_pt1 | contig 20488 bp, 17 predicted proteins | sample MGYA00521279_ERZ808259 | MGnify/ENA primary metagenome ERZ808259 (study PRJEB31516, sample SAMN03275586) | gut metagenome | biome: mammalia-associated habitat; material: feces | host: Papio cynocephalus | place: Kenya | collected 2012-07-27 ... | reverse complement strand
TGTCAAGCACGGTTCCGAGAGAAGGGAGGGTGAAATTCCCTCCACTTACTCGACATAATCTAAAGATATAAAAAGTATGAACTATGCTCTAATTATAGCTGGAGGTTCTGGCAACAGAATGGGACAGGACATTCCCAAGCAGTTTATGCACGTGGATAATTGTCCGATTATCATCCATACGATGATGGCTTTCCAAAAGCATCCCGATATTCAAGGCATTGCGGTCGTTTGCTTGGCTGGTTGGGAGACCGTCTTGCAGTCGTATGCCAATCAATTCAATATCACCAAGCTGAAGTGGATATTCCCTGGTGGCAATAACGGTCAGGAGTCTATTCACAATGGCATCTATGGCTTGAAGGAAGCAGGGTGTGAGGATGATGACTTGGTATTGGTGCATGATGCCGTTCGCCCATTGCTTTCGCAGGACATCATCTCCTCCAACATCGCCATCTGTCAGAAGTATGGCTATGCCATCACGGGCATCAAGTGTCGTGAGGCTATCTTGGAGAGCGAGGATGGTTTCACTTCTACCACGAGCATTCCTCGTGATGAACTCATCCGTACACAGACCCCTCAGACTTTCCGCTTGGGCAATCTCATTGCTGCCCATGAGGAAGCCAAGGCGAAAGGAATCACCAATTCTGTGGCTTCTTGTACCTTGATGGCTGAGTTGGGTGGCAGACAAATGCACATCGTGCCTGGCTCGGAGAAGAACATCAAGATTACCACCGTCGAAGACTTGGAGATATTGAAGGCTCTCATGAAGGTGCAGCCTGAGTCTTGGCTGAAATAGGTGTAGGCTTGGTTAGGACTCTGTTAGTTTTATGTTAGAACAATGTTAGCTTTATGTTAAAGCAATGTTAGTTTTATGTTAAATTCACGTTAGTATTATGTTAGAACCTTCTTCGGATATGGCTTTGCGTCCTTATCTACGAGATATATTGTCGATTTTCTCTCATGGCTTGGACTTGGGGGCTCTTGATGGCAAGTGCATCTTGGTGCTTGGCGCAACGGGTTTGATAGGCAGTTGTGTGATTGATGCGCTCATGTTGAATCCTAAGGATTATGATTACAAGGTGATTGCCGCCGGGCGCAATCGGGAGCGTGCACGACATAAGTTCGCCGCCTACTGGGAGAATCCACATTTCTCTTTCGCAGAGATAGACGTCACTCTTTCTATGTATAAGAACTTAAACGGTTTGATACTTGACGATGTATATGATGACTTGACAGGACGGGTGGATTATATCATTGATGCAGCCAGCAATGCGAGTCCTAACTTCTTCAAGCAAAAACCTGTGGAGGTGATGAAGGCCAACATCAATGGTGTGGCGAATCTCATGGAATATGGTTTGGAACATGAGATGAAACGCATGGTCTATGTCTCCTCGGGCGAAATCTATGGCGAGGGTGATGGCTCGGAGTTTACGGAGAAGAGCAGCGGCTATGTGGATTGTGCCTCAGTGCGAGCTTGCTATCCTTCGTCGAAGCGAGCAGCCGAGACGCTCTGTGTGGCATACGGCGAGGAATATGGTGCCGATGTCGTCATCGCCAGGTTGAGCCATACGTATGGTCCCGGATTCACGGAGAGTGACAACCGTGTGTATGCCCAGTTTATCCGCAATGTGCTCCAAGGCGAGGATATCGTGCTGAAGAGCAAAGGTGAGGCTTACCGCTCTTGGCTCTATGTGGTGGATGCGGCACATGCCATCTTGCGCTTGTTGCTGGATGGTGAGAAGGGGAATGCCTATAATGTGGCTCACTCGGAGTCGAATGTTTCCATCAGGCAATTAGCAGAATTGATTGCGGCGAAAGCTCATCGGAAAGTCGTCTTTGATATTCCTGCGGATGCCCTACAGGGGAATACAACTCCTATTACAAAGGCGACTTTCAATACGGACAAGTTGAAGGCCTTGGGATGGAAACCTTTGTTTGACTTGGAGCAAGGTTTGGAACATACCTTGCAGGAAGTGATAGCCAAATCTGATAAATAGGGTTGCCAAACCGATATGATGCTATTGGAAAACCTCTAAGATAAGGTTACATACGATGAAATACAAGTTGGATTTGATTAAATCTAACTTGTATTTCATGAAATCTAACTTGTATTTGGTGAAATCTAACTTGTATTTTATGGTATGCAGTAGGCTGCGTCAGGTTTGTTGATAGGGAGCAGCGGCTTATCCTCCCTATTGCTGTGGCTTATTCTCCCTATTGCAGCGTCTTGTCTTCCTTATTACCAATGTTTATTTCCCCTATACCTTATATTTGTTTTCCTTGTTTTAGTTTTTTCTTGATTTCCTCCCAAGTTTCTCTCTTCTCCATATTGAGGTAATAGCGTAGGTGCTTCTCCACCCTCTGTTCCACAGGAGGGTATTGCATATAGTCGCCGAAGAAGTGGCGGAGATAGGTGTCTGCTTGCTCAGGCAGCAGCACGGTGGTGTCCTCGAAAGGGAACTCCTTGCCCTTGCCGAGCCATTCCTTAGGGAAAATTTCCTTGTAATGGTAGGAGCCCGTGTTGACCAATACGTTCTTGGCTTTCTCGAAATCGTATTGATGGCTCATAGCGTCCATCTGCCTGATGAGCCGATGGCGCAACTGGCTGCGGAAGAAAAAGCCTAAGGTCTTGATGACGAATCGCCCCCAGGTCTTTGTGCTTCCCAATAGGGAGATGTAGTCACCAAACGTGTTATGGGTGGTGACCGCATTCAGGCGATTGATGGTCTTGGAATATTTGCGATACAAAGCCTTCGCCTTGTCGAGGTCGTCGTCGGTGCCATCGAGAGGGAAGATGTCAACATACAGACCGAGGATGCAAGGGCGTTCCTTTTCTTCTATCAAGGTGGTCTCCTTGTTGACTAACTTCGAGAAGTACAGAGGGTATGACTCATTGTTGTAGGGAGTCACGACCTCGTATTTACCGAAGTCCTCAGTCTTGGCTATTTCCAATAGACGGTCGTAGTCGGGGCGTGGCATGAGCACGTCGATGTCATCGTCCCATGGTATCATGCCATGATGGCGTGCCGCTCCGATGGCTGTTCCTGCACAACAGTAATATCTGAGGTTGTGGGTCTTGCAAATCTCGATGAATGCCTTCAATATGTCCAGGATGGTGGCGTTCCATTCCTTCTTGATGTTCTTTATATCCATACTATTTCGTGTTTATGACTGCAAAAGTAAGCAAAAAGTTTTGAACTTCAAACAAATAATGTTACTTTTGCACCTTAAAAGGCAATATCGATACATTTTTAAAAGCAATTTAATACGAGAAGATAGAAAGATGGGAGAGTCATTGAAGGAAAAAACCGCCAAGGGATTGTTTTGGGGAGCTATGAACAGTGGCTCCACACAGGTGCTTAATATCTTGTTTGGTATCTTTTTGGCTCGGTTGTTGTCGCCAGCCGATTATGGCATCATCGGCATCCTGACGATATTCACCTTGATTGCGGGCAACTTGCAGAGCAGTGGGTTCACTCAGGCTTTGGTCAATATTCCCAAGCCTACCGACAATGACTATAACTCGGTGTTCTGGTTCAATGTTTTGGTGAGTCTCACGATGTATGTGGTGCTGTTCTTCTGTGCTCCTCTGATAGCAGCGTTCTTTCATCAGCCTTGCCTTACCTCCCTGTCACGTTTCGTGTTCTTGAGTTTCTTCATCTCTTCTTTTGGCATCGCCCAGAATGGATATATGATGAAGAATATGATGAACAAGGAGATAGCCATCGTCAATTTCATGGCACTCATCACTTCCAATATCGTTGGCTTGGTATTGGCATTCAATCGGATGGCTTATTGGAGTTTGGCTTGGCAACAGGTGGTCTTTATCTCTGTCCTGAATATAGGAAGGTACTATTATACGGGATGGAGACCGAATCTCCACATCGACTTCGGACCTGTGAGAAAGATGTTCGGCTTTAGTGTCAAACTATTGGTTACCAATATCATTAATACCGTGAGCACCAATGTGCTGACCTTTGTCTTTGGTCGTTTCTATCCCATCAATGATGTGGGCAACTATTCTCAGGCATACAACTGGGACACGAAGGCCAACTCCTTTGTTGCCAATACCGTGGGGCAGATAGCCCAACCTGTGTTGGCTTCCGTTCGAGAAGACGAGGGCAGGGAGATTTTGGTGTTTCGTAAGATGCTTCGGTTTACGGCATTTCTTTCTTTTCCCCTGATGTTCGGACTGACGCTGGTGTCTCGTGAGTTCATCCTCATCACAATACATGAGAAATGGATAGCGAGTGTACCGCTGTTGCAGATACTCTGCGTGAGCGGTGCCTTCATGCCTATTTATACGCTATATCAGAACCTTGCCATCAGCAAGGGGCGATCGGACGTCTATATGTGGTGCAACTTGGGTCAGGTAGTGGGCTTGCTGGGCTTGGTCCTGTTCTGTCATCAGTATGGTATTCATACCATGGTTGTAGCCTATACCTTATTTATAATAGGTTGGCTGCTTGTATGGCAATGGATGATTTGGCGCATTGCAGGTTTAAGGTTCTTGGATGTCGCCAAGGATGTCTTCCCTTTCATGTCATGTGCCGCATTGACGATGGTGGCTACTTATTTCATCACTTGTGGCATCGAGAATATTTATTTGCTCCTGCTTGCACGTGTCTTGCTCTCGACTGTCATTTATTTCTGCGTCATGAAGTTGCTGAGGGTGAGGATCCTTGATGAGTGCCTTGCTTTTGCCAAGAAAAAGTTTAGCAAAGGCAAGTGACGTATATCCTTCTGTAACTTAGGTACAGGAGATTTGTGATTTTGATGGGGCATCCCTGTTTGATGAGCCAGATGACGAGGCGGATGATGAGGCTCTTGGGCTTGTATTTGAGCAAGTCATCTACCTTGTCGAAAGATACCTTGGCTTTTTTCGCCCAGCGATAAGCATTAACGATACCGATGTCTGTAGCGGTGCGATAGGTTTGCTCTTCACCTTGTTTCGCTAAGAAGTTGGTTAGTAGTTGGCTGGACTTGAAATATGACAATAGGTTCTTTTCCGATATGTCATGTGTGTAGGAACTGAGGTTGTCTGTTCGATAGTAATATACCACCTCGTCAAGGCAAAGCTTGTTGGTGGTAGCTTTGTCTTGTCTATTATCTTCCTTATCTTGTTTTTTATCTTCCTTATATTGTCTATTATCTTCCTGCTTGGCGTAATCAAGGAACTGCGTGTTCCAAAACAAATCTTCGGCGTAGTTGATGCCTTCTTGGAAGAAAATCTCATGTTCCATGATGAGGGAACGCTTGTAGAGTCTTCCCCAAAGACGGTTGTTGATGATGTTTTGGCAGATGAGGAGCTTTAGGTATTTCTTTCCTGTGATATGACATGGCTTTTGCAGCAAAGAAGCCTTGCCGTTGTTCCACTCTGCATATCCGCCATCTATCAAATAGACGCTTGAGTGGGTATCGCCTTCGGCCTTTCCTGCTTCGTTTGTCTTTATTTTTTCTTCGCTTGCCTTTATTTCTTTTTTCCCCTTCCTGACAAGCTTTTCCACGGCATCCACTGGCAGGAAGTCATCACTATCTACAAACATGATATAGTCGCCCTTGGCTGCTATGAGGGCAGTTTGCCTTGCTGCTCCAACCCCCTTGTTGTGGGGATGGTGGATAACGTGTGCTTGCTGTGCCCTTTCTGGATATTCGTCGATGATGGACTCCAGGATTTTGATGCTGTTATCGGGAGTGCAGTCATCGACAAAGATGTACTCGATGTTGGCATACGTCTGCTCGAACAATGAGCGGGCGCATTGTTCGATGTATTTCTCGACACCATAGATGGGGGTCAAGATACTTACACTGACAGAATCTTTGTTCTCAGGATGTTCCATCTTGTTGTATTACAGTTATATATGTTAAGCTTACAAATCCTTCTGCTTGTTTATCTGGTGAGATAATCGAATATCAAAGTGCTGTTGTAGAAGAACAGGAATATGGCGATGACGCCGAGTATGGGGCGCAAGTATCTGCCATATCTGCCGTTTCCTTGCTTGAGGATATATCCGATGGCAATAGGGATGATGAAAGCCCAATGCGCCGCCATGATATAGACTTCGTTCAGTCCGAATCCCATCACGATGTGGATGAAGAAATCGCATGCCACCCATGCGCTCACTAGCCATAGGAAGGGCGACTTCCTGCCTGTCCATAATCCAAAGGCGAGCAAGATGACCAAGATTCCCTCTATGATATAAGGTATAGGAGTCTGGTATTTGACGAAGATGGGACGATGGCTGTGAATGTCTTCCAGCAGATGCTCCTTGTGCAAAAGGATGGATTCGCCGAAGACATTCTCCACCAAAGACTGGGAGCGGGAGATGGACATATCTGCCCAGGAGAGCATGCCTTTCTTTTGTATGTTCTTGCCCGCAATTTCCTTGTCGTGTGCCTTCTTCTGTTCCATCTTGGCTCTGAAAGTACTGTCCTTGGCAGCCTTCTTTTGTACAATGCGAAGGCCTTCCAAACGGTTCGGGATGATGAACGCATGGTTTTGGTAAATGCCTGCCGCACCGATGAGAAGGGTAGGGAGGATGATGCCCAATGCCAGATATTTGGGGCGGAAGAGTCGCTTGCCGTTGGTGAAGAGGGCGGCGAGGAATGTCTTGGCTCCATTGCTGAGGGTGATGCCTGCCGTAAAGATGAACAAGATGGCTGTTTGCCACCAAGGCATGCCGATGCCCTTGGCTTGTTGCTTGCCTGCGATGTACAGTGTCATCGACAGGAAGAAGAGCGACATGCCGAAGTGGTCATCTACAAATGTGGCGAGCAATACGTAGGCAAAGGAGAAAAGAAGACCTGTGAGCAGATTGCTGTCACTTGCCTTCAACTGCATGACTTCCCTGAATATCCTACGGAAAAACAAGGTGGAGTAGAGAGCGAAGAACGTCATCAGTACTGCGACGATGATAGTGGCGCAGTTGGTGGAGGTCAGGTCCATCAGCCACCCATTGAGCAGAGATAGCGGATAGAGGAAGAAGGGAAGCAGCGGATGGCGATACTCCGTATAATACACCTTCCACTTGGAGAGGGTGAGGTAGGTGTATGGGTCGAACCCGGAGACTTGGAAATTCTTGGTGAATATCGTCCAATACCCCACGTTTCCATTCTTGCTGAAATCTGCATAGTGATAGGTCACCATCAGCACATTGAAGGCGATGATGAGCAGGAGGGCGATGATGGCGAAGAGCCTCTCTTCCTTTTTTATCTTAAAGATATTGTTCATATGGTCTGTTTATCTGTACTTGATTGCGATGCTTTTGCTTTATCGTTGCAAAAGTACTCGTTTTTTCTGAATATTCAAAATGATACGTCCTATTTTATGTCTTTTGATAAGAAAAAAGGGGTTTTGCTTGGTGTTATCTCGGAATTGGTGTATCTTTGTGGTAGCAATCTGTCGTAAGGACTGTTTCTTGGATCGGCGGACAAGTATTATTGACTAACACGGAATATGATGAAACATGCTTTTTTGATAATGGCTCATGACAGCCTCGAACTCTTGGAGGTCTTGCTCTCCATGTTGGATGATGAGCGAAATGACATCTTCCTGCATATCGACAAGAAGTCGGATATGTTGGATGGGCATCCTTTGCAAATGACCAAGGCTTGTCTTTTTGTCTTGGAAAACAGAGTGGATGTACGTTGGGGTGACCTCAGCCAAATCAAGGCGGAATATGCTTTGATGGAGGAGGCTTTGCGCCATGGTCCTTATGCCTACTATCATGTCTTGAGTGGACATGACTTGCCTATTAAGTCGCAAGACTTCATCCATCATTTCTTCGATGTGCATCAAGGTAAGGAGTTCGTGGGCATCAACCATGGCGAGGAGTTTGAGTGGGACTGCCGACGCAAGATGATGCGTTATTGGCTGTTGACTCGTTACACGAGAACAAGGTTTGGACTTTGGAACGCCATCATAAAACGACTTAACAAGTATTTGGCTGTCTTGTTGGGTACTGTAGTTCATCGCCCTAACATGGAATTTGCCAAGGGTGCCAATTGGGTGAGCATCACCCAGGACTGCGTGGAGTATGTTGTTAGTAAGAAGGATTTCGTCATGAAAAGATTCAACTATACCTTCTGCCCCGATGAGTTCTTCTTGCAGACGTTGGTGTGGAACAATCCGAAGTTGCGTAGTGCCTTGTATTCAGAGACGGACGAATATGAGGGTTGTATGCGCTTGATAGATTGGAAACGTGGCAATCCGTATGTTTGGACGATGGCAGACAAGGATGAACTGTTGCGCTCCGATAGGCTCTTCGCCCGTAAGTTTGACTTGCGAGATAGAGAAATCATTCTTTCTTTATCCCAGCATGTATCCCCATAATAGATAGCTGTTGCTCATCCAAAGGTAAGCGGTGATGACCAGCACCAATCCTCTGAATATCCAAATCGCCTTTGGCTTTTTGAGTCTGGTGGCAAGGAAGGCGATGGCAATCGGTATGGCATACATATAATGTGCCGTCATGATATATACCTCGTTGATGCCGAAGCCGAGACCTATGTGCAAGGCGAAATCGAAGAGGAAGAACATCAGGGTGAGCCAGAGAAAACGTGATCTCCAGCCAGCAATGATGCCCAAAATGAATAACAGTACGATGATTCCCTCGACCACGTAGTTGACAGGCGACTCATACTTCACGATGACAGGACGGTCTCTGAGCACATCGCCCAAAAGGTGCTGCTTGTGGAGCATGATGGCTTCTCCGAAGAAGTTTTCCACCAACGTCTGGGAGCGAGAGGTGGAGATATCCGTCCAACGGCTGAACTCTCCATTGGCGATAGGCTTTCCTGTGTTCTTGTTCCATATCTGCTTGTGGTCACGAACATACTTATCGTGTGCCTTCTTCTTGACGATTTGCTTGACGGCGATGGCAATGGAAGCGGAGTCTTTCACCTTGGCTGTGTCCCTGCATTGCTGGTAAATCTTGTCCTTGGCAGCCTTGTCTTTTTTCATCTTAGCCTCATGTCGGGCCATTTCCTTCGGCCATACATAGGTGCGGTATTCCCATCGGGCGAATCCCCAGATGAGAGCGGATGGAAGGATGACTCCCAAAAGCAGATACTTGGGAAGGAAGAATCTCTTGCCATTGGTGAAGAGGGCGGCAAGATAAGTCTTCAAGCCATTGTTGAGCGATACGCCTGCGGTGAAGGTGAAGAGCAGGATGGTTTGCCATGTGGTCAGCTTCCTTCCCTTTTTTATGCAGATACCCGTAATGTAGAGGGTACAGAGCAGAATCATCATGGATATGATGAAATGGTCGGGCACCATCGCCGATACCATGATGTATGCGAAGGAAAAATAGAAGGCAGAGAGAAGGTTGGCGTCGAATCGCTCTATGCCGATGACCTCTCTGAATATGCGATATAGAAAAATAAAAGAGTAGAAGGCGCAGAACACCAAGAGGGCTCCTACGATATATTGCACACCGTTGCACCCCATGAGCATCATCCATGCTTGGTTTACCTGATTGGGGATGTACATGAAGAAAGCCAACAAGGGATGCCGATATACATTGTACTCCGTGTCCCATTGGGAAACAGCGGCGTATGTCAAGGGGTCGAACCCTGCCACATGGAAAGTCTTGACAAATAGTTTGTGGTAGTTCTCGGATAATTGCGAGAACTGTGCGTTGTATTTGATGATGGTCAGTGCGTTGAGCAATATAGCTACAATCAGAGCTATTGCTGCCGACGTTCTTTCCTCTTTCTTGATCTTAAAAATATCGAATACCTTTTTCATGTATAAGTTCAGTTGGCTTGTTGACCAAATGTTGTGTATTGAATTCTTCACTCTTCACTCTTCACTCTTCATTCTTCACTCTTCACTTCTTCACTTCTTCAGGAAGAACCTTACGAGAAGGAAGTTGACGGGGATGCAGATGCAGAGCGTGGGAATCATCGCCAGTTGCTTGGCCAGTCCCAAACCCACGAAAAGGTTGAGGAAGAGCGTCTGCATGCTGTAGTTGACGATATGCGAGAAAGTGAATCCTGCTCCACGCTTGGCGTTGGCTTTCACCTTGAAGGTGTAGCGAGTGCTGGCGATGAAGTTGAAGATGAAACTGAGAATGTATGCCAAGGTGTTGGCGATGGTCGCCAAGGTATGGTCGCTACCTTGCAGCGATGGGATAAGTGCTGCCAGGATAGGCATGGCGGCAAGATAGATGACGTATTGCAGGACGGTGGCGATACCACCCACTATCGCAAAACGGATGACCTCGCCAAGTTTCTGACGCTTGGCGAGGTCTATCTGGTTATATTTTTCCTTGATACTCATATATATAATAATGTGTAATGAGTCTTGGATATTTATGTTTGAACATCAATGCACGATAAGATTATCCGTAGATAACCTTTCCGTTCTCGTCCTCGTAAGGCTCCATGGACTTGGAGTACTGGTTCATGGCGCGGAGACTCATACCCATAGATGAGAAACCACCATCGTGGAAGAGGTTCTGCATGGTCACCTTGCGGGTGAAGTCAGAGAACATCATCACGCAGTAGTTGGCGCAATCCTCAGCCACGGCGTTTCCGAGTGGAGACATCTTGTCGGCGAAGTCCATCATGTTCTCGATGTCCTTGATACCCTTGCCTGCTGTAGTGGCGGTAGGACTCTGGGAGATGGTGTTGATGCGGACGTGCTTCTCACGACCATAGATGTAACCGAAGCTGCGGGCGATGCTTTCCAACATGCTCTTGGCGTCAGCCATATCGTTGTAACCGAAGAAGGTACGCTGTGAAGCCACGTAGGTGAGGGCTACTACAGAACCCCACTCGTTGATGGCGTCCAACTTCTTAGCTACCTGCAACATCTTGTGGAAGGAGATGGCAGAAATATCCAAAGTCTTGTTCAAGAAATTGTAATCGAGATCATCGTATGTACGGTGCTTGCGTACATTAGGACTCATGGCTACGGAGTGGAGCACGAAGTCGATCTTGCCACCGAGCTTCTCCTGAGCCTCAGTGAATACCTTTTCCAAGTCTTCAACGCTTGTCGCATCCGCTGCGATGATAGGAGCGTTGATTTGTTCAGCGAGTTTGTCGAGAGTACCCATGCGAAGGGCCATAGCTGTGTTACTGAGTGCGATGGTCGCACCTTCCTCAGCAGCCTTTACGGCTACCTTCCAAGCGATAGATTCCTCATTGAGGGCACCGAAGATGATGCCACGCTTGCCTTTTAACAAATTGTGAGTCATTGTTATCTTAATACTTTTGTTTATAAAAAATCGGCGCAAAATTACGAATTTTGTGCAATATGAGCAAATGTTTTCGCTAAAAAGTGTTGTTTTGATAGGTTATTTGGTGCTTTGCCATAGAATATTTGCTCATATTCCATGATATGTGCATAGGTTTTCTTTCTTTTGCCCATAAAAGTTTGTGGATATGAGTTTTTTTTCGTAATTTCGCAGCGATTAAAGTAATATGTCTATGGAAGAGATAAGAAAATACCCTGTAGGAATACAGACTTTCGATAAGATTAGAGAGGGTGGCTATATGTATGTCGATAAGACAAAATATATAGTGGAGTTTTTAAAGAATGGCTCTCAATATGTCTTTCTGAGTCGTCCGCGACGATTCGGCAAGTCTCTCTTTGTGTCAACTCTCCAGGCATATTATGAGGGTAGAAAAGAATTGTTCGAGGGCTTGGCTCTTGGTGAATATGAGAAAGAATGGGTAAAACATCCTGTCCTTCACTTTGACATGAGTACTGCCAAGAACTTGACTCCTAAGGAACTGGAAGGTGCTCTGGGCTATATGCTTGCTGGGTATGAGCAAGTTTATGGCCGTGACGAACTTGCCGTGTCTCCTAATCAGCGCTTGCAGTCTTTGGTGAAGCGTGCCTATGAGCAGACTGGTCAAAAGGTGGTGGTATTGATAGATGAATACGATGCTCCGCTGTTGGACGTTGTGCATGAGAAAGAGAGTTTGAAACCCTTGCGTTTGGTCATGAGAAGCTTTTATAGCCCATTGAAGTATCTCGACCCTTGGCTGGAGTTTACTTTCATCACAGGTATCACCAAGTTCTCGCAGTTGAGTATCTTTAGTGAGATCAACAACTTGGACAACATCAGTATGTTCGACCAATATTCCGCCATCTGCGGTATCAGCAAGACGGAACTCTTGACGGCGATGAAAACTGATGTGGAATTGCTTGCCAAGGCCAATGGCAAGACGTTTGACGAAATGGTTCTGGAGCTGAAGGCATATTACGACGGCTACCATTTCAGTGAACATTCTGAAGACATATTCAATCCCTTTAGCCTTGTAAAAGCATTGAGAAGCAAGAAAGTGGCTGCATATTGGTTTAGTTCTGGTACTCCATCGTATATCATCAATACCTTGCGGAAGCATCATGTGGGAGTGATGGATATTGAGCAGAAGTCTGTAGGCGTGGATGACTTTGATGTTTCTCCCGAACAAATGGACTCAGCTTTGCCATTGCTTTACCAGAGTGGGTATCTCACCATCAAGAAGTATAACCCTATCTTGCAGAGCTACCAGTTGGATTATCCTAACAAGGAGGTGCGAGTAGGTATGATTAGGTCTTTGGCTCCTAACTATCTGTCTCCTATATCATTGAATAACAATAGTTTCATCTTCGACTTCTTGGAGCAACTATACGATAATAACATGGATGGGGCTTTGCAGAAAATGCAGGCATATCTCGCCAGCATCTCCAATCGCCTTGCCAACAAGAATGAGAAGGACTTCCAAACGGTCTTTTATCTCATCTTCAACTTGATGGGCGCATATATCTTGGTGGAGGAAGACAGTGCTATCGGCAGGGCTGATGCCGTGCTCCACATGCCAGACACCATCTATGTGATGGAGTTGAAGTACGACAAGACGGCAGAAGAGGCCTTGCGGCAGATAGATGACAAAGGTTACCTCATTCCTTATTCCGCAGATGGCAAACGGCTGGTGAAAGTGGGTATTAATTATGATAGCCAAAAGCGTACCATTGGTGATTGGAAGATAGAGGAAGAATGATAATTCTAAAAACAGAGTCTTCCATATACCTTAATATAGATAACTTGACAAAACCGATTTGCGCCTTGTGCTTCTTTGGGAGTATAAGGCGCAAAATCATGGCAAATTTTTAGTTTATAAAAGCGGAACCATATATATAGGAAGCAGCAAAGTTTGACCATCTTTCTTTAGGTCCTTTGTGTAAGCAAGATACCTCCTATCTATTCTGTCGGAGAATTTGATGCAGAACTCATCGAGCGACTTGTGACTGTTGTAGCCTGATGCTGTAAGCATTTGAGCTACTAGATTTTCGTAAGCATATCTGCCATTTCTCTCTTGCTTCCATTCTAACATTTTGTTGTAGATTTTTCTTTTAAAGATTCTTCTATCCATAAGTTGTTGGTTTTTAGTACAAATTTACGAAATGATTCCAAAATCCCCCAAATGTTTGTTGTGATAACTTGCCAAAACTGATTATTTTTTGCAATTCTGGCAAGTTATCCTATCTAATTTTAGTTTTTATACTTATATATTTATGGCAAAGAGGTGTGTCTTGAAGGGACATATAGCCTTAGTACAAGGCGCAAAGTCGTGACAAATAGTAAGCGAAAGCATACGATTTCTTACCAAATCTCATTCTTTTTGCCTTATAACTGCATTTTTATAACAAAATATTTGCAAATATCCGAAATTAGTTTTAATTTTGCAGCCGATTATAATAAGTTTATTAATTTTATCAAAACGAGAGAGATTATGGTAAAAAGAATCGCAATGATTATGGGGGGGTAATTCTCAGTTGTGGAGTTGCCTTCGCTCAAACATCCGTTACTGGTAAAGTTACCTCATCTGATGACGGTGAGCCTGTGGTAGGTGCATCCGTCAAGGTAGTGGGTACTAATACCGGTACAGTTACCGACATCGACGGAAACTTCTCTTTGAATGTTCCAGCCGATGCCAAGTTGGAGATTTCATACATTGGTATGAACCAACAAACCGTCAAAGCAAGCTCTAACATGAAGATTGTTTTGACTTCTGATAGTAAATCCTTGGACGATGTTGTAGTAGTTGCTTATGGTACAGCAAAGCGTCAGTCTATTACAGGTTCTGTATCTGCCGTTGATGCCAAGGAAATAGAAAATCGTATCGCTACTTCTGTTACGGGGGCTCTTGAGGGTGCTGCTCCTGGTGTGCAGGTGAACAACTCGTATGGTGAACCTGGTGCTACTCCTAAGATTCATATCCGCGGTGTGGGAACATTGGTAAAAGACGCAGACCAACCGCTCTATGTTGTAGATGGTACTGTTTTTGAAGGTAATATTGCCGAATTGAATCCTAATGACATTGAGAGTATGTCAGTCTTAAAGGATGCGGCTTCTGCTGCCCTTTATGGAAATCGAGCAGCCAATGGTGTTGTCTTGATAACTACTAAGCGAGCAAAGTTGTCTAATAAACCGACATTTAACTTGCAGATTAATCAAGGAATTTATAATAGAGGTATTGCTGAGTATGAAAGACTTGGTGCTGACCAGTGGATGGAGCAATCATGGGCAGCCTTGAGAAATTCTTATATGTCTAATCCAAGAATGGGCATGGATGAAGCTACTGCAGGTATGTATGCTTCTAAATTATTGATTAGTTCTTATGCTAAGAGAAATATCTATGATGCAAATTCAACAGAACTCTTTGATGAAAATGGAAAAATAACAGCTAAGATTTTACCTGGTTATAACGACTTGGATTGGGAGGATGCTGTAGAACGTACGGGCTACCGCCAAGAGTATAACGTTTCTGCAGGTGTTACTGCTGATAAATATAATGTATATGCTTCTGCTGGTTATTTGAATGAGAAGGGTTATACGCTGAATTCGGGCTATGAGCGTTTTTCAGGTCGAATTAATACAAAATTTAATCCTGCTAAATGGTTTGAGACTGGATTGAATTTGAGTGGTACGGTATCAAATCGTAGTTATAATCCACAAGCGAAGGAATCATATTATGCTAACCCATTCTATGTGGCTCGTTATATGGCACCTATCTATCCATATTATATGCATAATGCAGATGGTTCTTATGCTCTTGATGAGGATGGAAATCCTCAGTATGATACCACTTCTTCTTATCTGTCTAACCGTAATATCGCTTATGAGATTCGTACAGATCAGGATAAGACTCGCCGAAATGTTTTGGATGCTCAGATTTATGGTAAGGTAAATTTGCCATACGGTTTTTCTGCTATGGTTAAGGTTAATGCCAATGGAACTACAGAAAATCGCCAAACGTATAACAATCCAAATATTGGTGATGGCGCAACTAACAATGGCCGATTGATTCAATATAACTATCAGTATGCTAGCTATACAGGTCAGGAATTGTTGACTTGGGCTCAGTCTTATGGCAAACATAGTATAGATGCCTTGCTTGGTCATGAAAATTATAGTTGGAAGAGAAAATATACATACTTGATGAATACCAATATGGCTGTTCCTGGTAACTTCACAATAAGTAATTTCCTAAATAACTCTTCTACAGAGGGTTATAACTATGATTATAAAACAGAGTCTTATTTGGGCCGTGTGCGTTATAATTATGACGAAAAGTACTTTGTGGATTTCTCTTACCGTCGTGATGGCTCTTCTAAGTTTGCCAAGAGTAATCGTTGGGGTAACTTCTTCTCATTCGGTGCTAACTGGAATGCTAAGAAGGAAAATTTCTTGAAAGATGTAGAATGGTTGAACGAATTGCGTGTCCGTGCTTCCTATGGTGAAGTTGGTAATGATGCAGGTGTAGATTTCTATGGCTATCAGGCTCTTTACTACATTAATAAGAATGCTGGTGATGCTGCTTTGATGAAATATACTTTGGCTGCTCCTAATTTGAAGTGGGAGACTACACAGACCGTTGATTTCGGTATTGAGGGTAAAGTATTCAATCGCTTGAACTTCAGTATTGGCTATTTCGACAAGCGTTCCAAGGACTTGCTCTTCCAAGTTCGTATGCCGCTATCTGCAGGCTCTTTCCCTTACGACGAGAACTTGATGAATCTTGCGCAATATCAGAATATCGGTACTATCTCTAACCGTGGTTTTGAAATAGCTTTGAGTGGGGATGTTATCCGAAAGAAGGATTGGACATGGACACTCTCTGCCGATGCTACAACATTGAAAAACAAAGTTGTAAAGTTGCCTGGTGGAAAGGATATTCTACATGGTGTGCAGAATTATTCGGAAGGGCATTCTGCCTATGAATTCTATACCTATCACTTTGTTGGTGTAGATCAAATGACAGGTGATGCTCTTTATGATTTGGATGCGACAAAGGAGGCATCTGCTAATAATAATGGCGCATTGAGAGAGATTAATGGTAAGAAATACACAACGGAGACAACTTATGCTGAGCGTAAGTGGGCTGGTACAGCTTTGCCTTCTGTATATGGTTCTTTCGGTACAAATCTTCGTTGGAAAGACTTGTCTCTTGGTATGTTGTTCACCTATAGCTTGGGTGGAAAAATCTTTGATGCTTCATATCGGAGTTTGATGAGTACAGCTTCTGCATCTTCTGCTTCGGCCTTGCATAAAGATGTGTTGAAGTCTTGGACGAAAGTACCAGAAGGTATGACTGAGACTTCTGTCAATCGTATCGATCCTAATGGTATCCCTGTAATCGATTTCTATCGTAGTACAGATAATAATGATACAAGTGACCGTTGGTTGACTAGTGCTGATTACTTGATCTTTAAGAACATCAACCTCTCTTATAATCTTCCAAAGTCATTGGTTAAGGGCTGGGGACTTGAAGGCATAACAGTAAAGGTTGGTGCGGAGAATTTGTTTACTCTTACTGCTCGTAAGGGAATGAATCCTCAGTATAGCTTCAATGGAGATTCTGATGATACCTATGTAAGTGCTCGTGTGTTTAACTTCGGACTTTCGGTATCTTTCTAATCGTTTTAACGTTAAATATAGACAGACAATTATGAAAAAATATATAAAAGGCATTGTGGGATGTGCTATGCTTCTTTCAGCAGCAACATTCACGTCTTGTAGTTCAGATTATCTAGAGACAAAGCCTACAGAGTCTGCTGAGGAGGGGGATTTCCTATCTAACGCTGACAATCAGTATAAGGCTTTGAACGGTATAGCCAAGGCAATGACCACGCAGCAGTATTATTTTGGTCAAGGTTTTGCAGGTGAAAATGGTATTTGGTGGATATATGAAAACTATCCTTGCCAAAATTTCAACTATAATGCAATGACTGGTTGGTATCCTATTTTTGACCAGCAGTTCCATAGCCGTACAACGTCTATCTATGACGCTTATGCTTGGTTCTATTATTATCAGTTGATTCAGGGCGCTAACAAGATTATTGGTTCGATAGATAAGGCAGAAGGTTCTGAGGCAGAAAAGAAATTCATCAAGGCTGCAGCTTTAACTTTTAGGGCTTATTCTTACGAGAAACTTGTTCACTATTATTGCTATCGTTGGCAAGATAGTGATAATGGTAAATCTCAAGGGTTGGTTTTGCGTCTTGATGATTCTACTGGCTCTTTGCCATATTCAACATTGGCGGAGACATATGACCAAATTTATAAGGATTGTAAAGATGCAATCACTCTCTTCTCTGGAGAAGGTGTGAAAGATATGCGTGGTACTGACATTTGGATTCCTAATATAAATGTTGCTCATGCAGTTTATGCTAGAGCTGCATTGACTAAGCAGGATTATTCTACCGCTTTGGCTCAAGCAAAATTAGCTCGTGTGGGTTATGACTTGATGAGCAATGCGGACTACAAGAAAGGATTCTGTGATCCAACCTCTGAATGGATTTTCGGTTGTTATGGTAGTAGCGATGAGAATAATTGGTATTGGTCTTTCGGTACTATGTTTGCTTGTAATGGTTATTATGCTAGCAACACAGAGTATGTAGCTTCTATTGGTCATGAACTCATTTCAAGAATTCCAAACAATGATGTTCGTAAAGGCTTGTTCTTGACTACAGATAAGTTAGGAATAGACGTAGATACTAAGGACGAGAATCAGGTGGATCAGTCTTATGGTGTTTATGGTGGTCTCGATGATAATGGAATCATTGATGAGGACATCTATAATGCTGCAGCTGCAGCGACTAAGAACTTGCAGGCTCAAGGTTTTAGCAATAGTGCGTATCTGAATGAGTATTATTGCTTAGATGCTCAGTTTAAGTTTTGGGTCAAGGATATGCCAGGTGTAGGTTATCTACCTTTGATTCGTTCTAGTGAGATGTTGCTTATTGAGGCTGAGGCTAATTATTTCTTAGGAAATATTTCTGATGCTCAAGCGAACCTAGTAGAATTGAATGCAACTTCAGGTCGTAATCCAGAATATACTTGTAACAAAACGGGTGAAGATCTATTTGCTGAAATCCGTGATTATAGAAGCTTGGAACTTTGGGGTGAAGGCTCAGAATGGAGTGATTATAAGCGTTGGAATTTACCTATAAATCGTAAGAAATTCTCAGAAGGCGGTAATACAGCTTTGTTAATGGCTGTAGAGATTAAGCCTGAGGATGGAAATAAGTGGACTTGGGAAGTTCCAAAGAATGAAACGGATTATAATGATAAGTTGACTTTGCCAACTGTTAAGTAATCTCTTGTGATTAGGAAATATTTTTAATCAACGATATAGGAATGCCATGAGTGGCATTTTCTATAAATCTCTCGGGAGAGGCTGGCTGTGAAGCTCGCCTCTCCTTTTCTTATTTATAGGTTCAAACTATCTGGATTCATTAAGAAGTCATAAATGTTCATAATCAGGATGCCTTCCTCGTTCTGGTAGGTCGGAGTGGGCGTTCCTACTATGACGATTTTCTTGAAGCTGTCTTTAATGCGCAAGAGAGAGTTGAACTCTTGTTTCATTTTGTCTTCTGTTGGCAAGGCATAGGCAGATTGTATGTAGCATCTCTTATAGCCCAAATTGCAAACGAAATCGACTTCTAGTGTACTGCGTTGCCGTTTACCGTCTTCTCCAATCGTAAAAATTGGTATTTGCCCAACATCAACAGAATAGCCTCTAAGGCGCAATTCATTGTATATTGCGTTTTCCAAGAGATGTGTAAATTCAGTCTGGCGAAAATTCAGTCTGGCGTTACGTAATCCTAAGTCTGTAAAGTAATATTTTGATGGTGTGTCAATGTATTTCTTGCCTTTGATGTCAAATCGGATGGATTTCTCGATGATAAAAGCATCTTGCATCAAGTCTAGATAGTTCTTGATGGTATCTTTTGACAGACTGCTTTGTTTGACAGATTTGAAGCTATTTTCCAACTTTGTAGGATTGGTTAGGCTGCCAATATTTGAGGCGACCAAACTGATTAGCTCTTCCAAATCGTCATCTTTTTTTATTTCATATCGTTCCTTGATGTCACGGATATAGGTATGAGTAAAAAGGTTCTTCAGGTACTCTACTTTTCGCTCAGGCTCATCCATCGTGGCCACTTGTGGAAGTCCACCATAGGTGAGATATTCATTCAGCAAATCTTCACGATTACCTTCTTTTGCAGACATAAACTCTTGAAAGCTTAAAGGCGTGATACGTATTTCGTCGCCACGTCCTCTGAACTCTGTAATTACATCTTTAGAAAGGAATTTTGCATTGCTACCTGTTACATAAACGTCTGCATTCGTGATTTTGAGATAGCTATTGAGCACATCCTCAAATTCTGACACCAACTGTACTTCATCAAGGAGAATGTAATATTGTTGAGAGTCTGTCATCCTTGAATCTATATAGTTCAACAAAACATCAGGATTTCTTAGAGCAGCATTACGGCGGTCTTCCATATCAACCTTGATAATATGCTGTTTATCTACTCCTTGTTCTAAGAGATAGTTATGAAATAAGGTAAAGAGAAGATATGATTTGCCACATCGGCGCATTCCTGTTATTACCTTTATCATGCCATTTCCCTTGCGGGCAATGATTCTGTTTAAGTGAATATTACGTTTTATCTCCATCTTATTCGATTTTTTTGTGATTTGTCACACTTTTGTCGAGTACAAAGTTAGGAATATTATATGTAATCACCAAATATTATTCGATTTTTTTGTGATAAATCACACTTTTGGCGAATACAGAGGCAAAAAAATATGATGTTGAGGAATGTCTAAAATACCTTTCACCCTTCACCTTTTGCCCTGAAATGCCGATAAACAGGGCGTTTCAGGAGGTGAAGGGTGGCTGCTTACTTTTCACCCACCTTTCACCACCCATCACCCTGTCGTTTCTTGCATACTAGGTGATTATTTGAACAAGTCTTTCATTGTTACTTGGCAATGTATATCATCAGAATATCCGCCTGAGGTTAAACCATAAGTTGTAATCATTGTAACAAGTATCGATTTTGCAATTCCTGTTTCTCTGATAAATGTAGCTTTTCTGTTCCGCAATCTCATGTCTTCTTCCTCTGTCAAAGTATAAGGAGCATTTATATATGAGTCCACTTGAAAAAGTGGGTTCGATTTAAATTAAACAAATATCATTG
>ERZ808259.383-NODE-383-length-20507-cov-7.438686_pt1 | contig 20507 bp, 22 predicted proteins | sample MGYA00521279_ERZ808259 | MGnify/ENA primary metagenome ERZ808259 (study PRJEB31516, sample SAMN03275586) | gut metagenome | biome: mammalia-associated habitat; material: feces | host: Papio cynocephalus | place: Kenya | collected 2012-07-27 ... | reverse complement strand
GGCCGGGGTTTACCCCCAGCCCCAGGCCGGGGTTTACCCCCAGCCCCAGGCCGGGGTTTACCCCCAGCCCCAGGCCGGGAGCGACGCTTGCAGCGTCGCTCCCATCCTTGCTGGCGTCAGTCTCACACCCCATGAAGTTGCCCTTGGCGATAATATCATCTATCGGTCGAATCACCTCCACATCGGTATCGAAGTAGATTCCGCCATATTTATAAAGCACCCAGAATCTGGCATAGTCACTGACGAAGGCATATTTTTTTGCAGCATACGCCTCCGCCGTGTAAGGAATGATATTAACATCGAAGTTGTCCTCATTCCACTCCTTAATCTCATAGTCTGGCAAATACTTCTTCCAAGAAGCAATGCACTTCTGTGCCAGTTCGGGCAACGGATTTCGCCCAAACCAGCAATAATGAATAATCTTTGGTATCATGTAAATTTATATTTTATCAATCAAGTCATCTTCGCAAATGCGAAGACAAAACGGCAGAGGGTTAGCAAGACTTACGTCTTGCCAACCTATCATTGTTTATTTTAAAAGTTTTCTATTTTCTAATAGTTATCGCATTTTCTTGGGAAATTCTTCGATCTGTACTGTTGAAACAAACCAATACGCCCCGAAGGGGCTGAAGCACCAAGCCTATGGCAACGCCATAGGTAATATGCAAGCAAGAATGTCGCCCTGAAAGGGCAAAAGCCCTTCTGCATTTGGGAAATTTTATGCTTTTCCCCATTCAGGGTGTATTATTTCCAAATTTAAACGTTTAAACTCTTTCTTGGATGCAAATCTACAACTTTTTCTCTAAACCGCAAAGAAAATCTCATGATTTAACACTCTTACACTTGATAATATTTCTCCAGTTCCCCCATCAGCCATTTAGAGTAATTCCCTTACCAACTCATCTGGAGTAAGGATTTCTATATCTGAAAAAGAAAAGTCCTTTACATTTCGGGGCACTATGCAATCTGCTCTACAGACTTAGCAGAACAAAACTGCAAGGTATCCTCAAAATCATCAGCTTGCAATTTTATCGCAGAATCAACATCTTCCTGTGACACAGATGAAACCTTTAGTATTTCTCGAAGTGAAGAAAAGCATTTGTAAAGAGTTTCACCAACAAACTCCTTTCTTGCTATATAAGCTATATTGGAGAAAGAAAGGGAAGACATATACAATTCACAATAATGATTATATCCTAATGCCATAATCATCCTTGCATTATCAAAGAAAGCTGGTCGTTTCATCAAAAAATCAAGAATGACATTCGTATCAACAAAAACTTTCTTCATTTGTATTTTTCCAACAAATAATTCAACTTTTCATCGTTTTCATCTGCAACTTCAGAGAGGCAACCTCCCAACATTTCCAAATGAGAAGGCAATTCTATTTTTTGCACACGGCTTTCCGCACGAGTTTTTTGGAACTTCTTCAAAAAGTTTCGAATAGAAACTTTTACTACGTCAGCGACATCTATATGATTCACCTTGGCAAAATCTTCGATCTCACGATACGTGTAATTATCTAATGTAATTGTATTCATTTCAATACTGTTAAATTAAACATTTTTCTTTTCAAATGCAAATCTACGACTTTTTCTCCAAACCGCCAAGGAAATCCCATGATTTAACATTCATGCGCTTGGTAATATTTTTCCAGCTCACCCATTAGCCACTTCATCCTAACCTCCCAAGAGCCAAGACGTTGGGCTATCTCCAAGTTTCTATCCACCAAAGCTTGATAGTCCTCGACATGCTCCAAGACATCACGAATCAAGTCTTCTGTCGATATATCATCACGAAGTTCTATCACAGGATTATAACCGATGAAGTCGATAAGTTCTTGTGGTGCATGCCCCACCATCACCATTCGGGAGAACATACACTCCCAATAACGTTGCGTCAAGGTCTCGATGTCGCCAGCCATCTCTGGCTGCGTCAGGCTGCGAGGCAATGCAATCGTCACCTTTGCATTACCCATCGCCTGGAAGAGTTGCTCGTTGGTATAGATGAACTTGCCATGCTGTTTGGTGCAGACATGGTTCAAGCCAACGGCTGCCCCTCCTTTTCCAAGAGAAGACTGTTTTCCAAGAGAAACCTGCTTATCAAAAACAGCCTCCAACTTATTAGCATCAAACACCTTCTCATTCGACCTACCGAACTCCAACAAGTCAATCTCACGGTCTTTCAACAATTTTCCTTTCTGATAGACAGCATCATCCACTGCCTCGGGACACCATATAATGTGAACATGAGGCAATAGCTCACGCATCAGTTCCGCCGTTTGGCGAGAAGAGAATATCGCCGTCTTCACCTGATACTTGAGCAACCACTTTGCCGTCTTCTCGAAATAGCAAGGCCAACAGTCCCAAAACATCGGAACCACCTCATACCTCGCATAGTCGGGGAAGGAGTCGAAGGACAGAGACACGGGCTCCACAAACCGCAGTCTCGCCTCCTTCCTCGATCTCCACATCGTAGGCAACTCCCAGCGATACACCACCCCATGCAGGAATCTCGGAGGGAAATGGTCTTTAGCGACCATTCCTCCATTCTGCTTCCAAGCCTCAAAAGGTGCTTGCTTGAAATTCAAGTATCCCGGGTGATGAAAAGGCGCAACCGCCTTCAATATTTTCTTGTTATTTTCCATAAATAAACTTTTCAATCCACTTTCCATGATGAAATACATTCCCGATCCCAATCGACAAGGCTGTAACTATGACAGAAAGGAATATGGCTAAGACGAAGATGAGCAAAGCATTGCCCGATGCTTCCAAGTTTTTCGCAAGTCCAGCCAGATGAATCTGCCAAATGAAGAAATAGTGAATCACATAGACATCCAACGTCCGCTTTCCCACATAATCCAACACACATTCCACTCGGGAAGTCTTACCATGCCTTCCAATAAATAGCATCACGACTACACATACCATGCAGAATGGCAAGAAGATATGCTTGTTCAAACTCACCAAGGCATGAATCGGTATTTCGACGACAAACAAGGCAAGATACCCTATCACACAAAGCGAGAAGAGCCAATTAGCTTGCTTTATCTTTTCCAACAATCCATACTTGGTTGTGAAAACACCCAACATGAAGAAAGGATAGAAATTACCACAATTAAGCAAGCAGAAGTAATCCACTGTTTGCGTTGTATATTTCCATAAGGTAAACATACCCCCCCATAATACTATCGCCAAGGCTACATCCACGTACCATTTCCGCTTGACATTCAGGCGATAAAGACTCAAGGAAACATAGAACACAGCCAAAGTCATCAGGTACCAATACCCATTTTTGTTAGGTGATTCCAAGAAACCCTTCAATCCCGATTCAAAATCCTTAGCCCATGTCATAGTAAAACACATGCCAAAGACAAGCAATGGCAAAAGCAGTCCTCTCAGTTTCCTGCCTAATTTAGGCAAGCTCCAGAATGGCAAAGTCGCTCCCGAGCAAGCCACAAGACCAGAGAGGAACATGAACAAAGGCATGTGGAAAGAGCTAATAACTCTATACGCCACATCTTCAGGCTGTGCAAAAGCCATTCCATACACATGCCCCATGACAACCAAGAAGATGGCGAGACCTTTCATGCGGTCGATATAATCAATACGTTGTTTCATCAGTTATTTTCTAAAGCATCTTGTATCTAAGCATTCCTTTCGCTCTCTTGCTTTTCAGCGTTAGAATACTCGATTTTATTTACCATTTGTAAAAACTGGTCACGTTTACGTTCCCACTTTGTCTGACTAATACTTTCCAAAGAAAAAGCCTTGCATAAACTATCTTTTAATTCCGTCAATCTTGCACGAGCATCACTGCTATTAACCTTTATGGCAATCGTGTTAGAGTTAACAACACCGTTCATCTTACCATACTCCATATCCTTCGTTAAAATAGAAAAATAATTAACTCGTAGAACCCATGCCGCTCCCATTTCATTCAACGAGACAGTACTGCCATAATACCTTGGAGAATGAACAAACAATACGTAAAGTTCATGTTCTAAAAAGAGGCTTTTAAGTTTGTCAAAAATATTATCTCCCAAAGCAACACCATAACCATCAACCGAACTACAAAAAAGGTTACTTTCATCAAAGCCTAAAGCTTCTAAAAGTTCAACCAAAGGTTCTACAAAGGCTTTATCCTTAGACGAATGACTAATAAATATCATAGGTGTCTTTGCACCTACCATTATTGGCTTACCACTGTTTGCTTGTGACATAAGTAGATTATAAATAGAATAAAGTTCATCAAAGTTATGTTTCAATGTATATCCATTTCCCGAATTATCAATATTCTTAAACTTTACATAATCCGCATTTGAACTTGTATAATACTTAGAAAAATAAACGACAGCGGCACTATGCCATTCACGATATGTTTTAATCGCATCAGAAGTATTCGCTTCTTTCAGATCCACTCCTTTATAACTTCGTTCCAAAGCACGGACTTGTTCCTGTTCTGATAGTTCTTCTTTCTCGGAGACATCCATACCTTCAGAAGCACAAGACATAAGTCCCGTTTTATTTTTTTTGACAAGTACAGTTTCAATGCCAGCAACAGCCAAATCTTTTAGGATTAAACCGACTTCTATTTTTTCTTTTTTCTCTTGAGAATAAGTTTGCAAGATACCTTGCACCAATTTCACAAGATGCTCGTGCCCATTCTTTTCATAAAAATGATTCAATAGCAATATCAAAGTAGAACAAGCATAGGCTTCATATATGTCACCATAAATCACAACACCACAACAATAGTCTTCCACTATTTTCTTGCATTTGTCCCAAATTTCGGCAAATTCGACTTTTACCAACCATCGTTTAAATGCTGTAGAAAGCAAAAACTGCCCTCCAACTACATTGAGAACATCTTCGTAAAGAGGTTCCAATTTCACATTTGGCTTTATTTCCATTATAATTATAGCAAATTCTTTTACATTATCAATAATCACCTTTGTCAACATCGATTGTTTTGAACAAGTAATGCATAAATATATTCTGTTGCGATCAAAATAAGAAACTAATGCTGCCAGAAATATTCGAACATGACAAATTATTAATTGACATAAAGGATTTTTACAAAATTCTATACGGTTTTACTTTTGTTATGTCCTCTTTACAAAATTTCATTATACAAAGAGGTATATTTTTAGCTTCCAATAGAGTCTTTACCGCAGCAATATGTTTGCGATTAAAGCGACATCCAAGATAAACGGCCTTAACTGGAAATCCTGACAATGTCACATAATCATCAGACATTTTATTCTTGCCATAATAGATTAGCCGAGACTCATTTTCATAATCCCAACAATCCGCTTTTGCCAAGAGAGCATTATCAATTGTTATGTCAGAACTGATTGGTTTATAATCCCTATAACGGACATCCCCCCATTTCAACAAATGAGAAGAATCATTATGTTTACAGAGTACGGCATCATTTATCTCATATTGGATACACAATCCTTTGTGCATATCTGCATAATGTGCCCACATTAACAAACTACAGTCTTGTATTGAAATTTCTTCAGGCTTATAACGCTTAGTTTTAGGTGTTACCAAACATGACATTCTCAAATTATCATTTAAGATACCACTCAACATCTTATACTGTTTCTTCTCAGCCTTATCTTTACACTCTTTTTGTTGCATAGTTATCCACTGACGCAATATTGGATCCATCGGATCATTAAACTTTGACGGATTTGAGAGTGTGAGCGAATTATTTAGTATGTCATGTATAACATGATTATCCTCTATTGCTTCGTTTTTTTTGAAAGAAACTTTGGTAAACCTAAAAGCAGATACTGTATTGTTCCTATTGGGTATCTGGGACAGTTCATCATAAAGCAATTCTGTCAGATGTTCATTCATACTGTTCGTATTTCCATCCATAGCACTTTCAAGTGCTATATCCAAATGCATAGAAGGAGCATGGGATTCTTCTATGTTAAAAATATCTCTAAGATTACGCATCATTTTATATCGTTTTACATTTTTGATGATAATTCATGTAAGAAATTCACTTCCCTAACAACACAGGACAATGCCGCTCTATCATCACTGTCAACCAGTAGGCTAAGACCACAATACCGGCATACGCCACCAAGAAACAGACTGTCCACGACAAAGAGCCTGTAACAAAAACACGGTTCAACACCACTGCTGCCGTATGGCACATCGGAGCATGGAGAAGCATGATGCCAAGCGAATGTTGTCCAAGACTATCAAGCCATCTCAGACCTTGAAGTTTACCAGAAACATACAAGAAAGGTAGATAAGATTTAGCCTCGTGGCTACCTTTTCAGGTAACCACGAATGATATAAAATTTTCCCTATCCTTCCACCTGCCCTCGAATAATCCGGCAATATTCCGACAGGATGCCATCGGGGAATACCTCGTCAACGCCAAACTCACGAAGACGTTCCTCGTGTATCTGCTCCAAGATGCGGAGCAGCGAGACAAAGCGGTTCTCCTTGGGCACATGGAGCAACTGGGCGTAGGCGGCATTGACAAACGTGCTCAGCGTCACCTCCAAATGGTCGCTCTTCATGTGCTCTATGCTTGAACGACCCAAACCAAATGTCGCATCCAGCTCTTGACGTGTATAGGCATTGCTGGTCGCGGGATTGGTCAGCTGTCTGACATCCTTCAACAATTGCTTACCGAAGTCGTTCAGGTAAAATTTCCTGTTTTAGGCTCTACCAGGAACCTGCGTTCCCTCATTACTCACTGTGCCATTCTTGGCATTCTTGTTTGTGTTCATTTTCATTGTTTTGAATTTAATTATGTAATCTGTTGTTTATTTATCTTAAATCATGGCGGTCAAATGACCTCACCACGTCAACCGTCAGTCAACCAACCGACTTTTGCTGTAATTTTGCGTTCACCTTTTGGACTTTCGCACATGCTTAAGGTTCACCGTTTGCCACCCTCCGTGACATCCTCGTGAACACCCATGAAGGATAGGTTCACACCCCGAAGCTACCCTGTCTATCGGACATCCGAGACAGAAGTGAAGGGTGAACCCTCGTTTCTTACTTTCATACGCATACGCGAAAGAAATAAAAAAGAAATAGTAGTATTAATATCGGTTCACACCGTAAAACCTAATAGAATAATGGATATAATAAAAAAGACGTTCACGGCTTCAAACGACGGCCTCATGCCTTCCGTGTTCTCTTCGCTCGACTCCAAGATGAGCCGACCTCTCAGCAGCCGTCAAGAGTTGGAGGATTTCATTCTCCGTAACCGCGACCTCGCCGCCCTCACCGAGGCCTATCGCAAAGCCCTTGCCGTGAGCAAGGAGATGGCCGACAGCAAGGTGAAGCCCATGTCGCCAGCCGTCTGTTTCGCCGCCCAACTGGACGGCAAGGGCAGATTGCTCGAAAATGTGGTGGGCGAAGCGAATTGCCTGAGCCTCGACTACGACCATGTGCCCATCGAAGCCATGCTGCCTCTCTTCGAGCGCATCAAGCTTGCCGCCTATCCCATCATTGCCTATCGCACCATCAGCGGCAGGGGATTCCGCATCGTCGTCAGCTATCAGCGCCCCGAGGGATGCGAGCTGTCCTACGTGGAACTCCACCAGGCGATGCTCCAGAAGGCGATGTCGTTCTTCGACACCCTCCTCGGAATCAAGGCCGACCGACAGTGCGTGGATTTCCTCCGCCTCTCCGGTCTTGCCCACGACGAACATGCCTACTTCCACTGGGATGCCCAACCGCTCACCCTCACCGACAAGGAACTCGCCAACTTCACCGCCAAGCTGCTTCGCAAGAAAGCCGCCAAGAAATCGACCAATTCTCGCAGCCGTTCAGCCAAGGGCAGCGGTGGCAAGCAAGGCAAGTTCTCCACCTAGAAGCCTTCGATGGAAGAGGCGGAGAAGCACATACTGGAAACGCTCCAGAACTGGGGTTTCGTCTTCGAGCCACATCGCCACAACGAGTATGTGATGCACTTCGGAAGCATCTGCAACCGTTACGGCATCGACTTCAAGGAAGCCCTCGACTATGCCGACACCCATTTCTCGCCCGACTATGCCAACACGGCAGCCGTCATGAAATCGTGCTACAAGAAGACCGAGCTTTTCGGCAACTGGCACTTCTTCCGTGAGGGAGAGTCGTATCGTGGCCAGACATCCGTGAAGTATATCAAGCAGTGGCTCTCGATGCGATACCAGATTCAGCGCAACATGGTGACGGGCAGACACGAGATCACGAGCCGTCTAGTGGATAAGCCGAAATACCTGAAGTGGGTGAACATCGACGATGACATCCTCAACTCGCTCTGGGTGGAGATGGAGGAAGAGGGCATGAACGTCAACATGCAGAAGCTCGTATCCATCATCCACAGCGACTTCGCCTTGAAGTGCGACCCCTTGGACGACTACCTCCGGGCGTTGCCTCTCTGGGATGGCAAGCGTGACTACATCGGCGAGCTTGCCGACCGCATCCACATCATTCCCCAGGAGGGCTATCACCACGACCAGGAGACCTTCAGGAAGTACTTCCGCAAGTGGCTCGTGGCGATGGTGGTGGGATGGGTGACTCCCGACGTGGTCAACCAGGTGATGCTCATCCTCGTCGGAAAGGGCGGCATCTACAAGAGCACGTTCTTCAACTATCTCCTGCCTCCGCTGCTCCGTGACTACTATCTCAACGAGTCGGCGGCGGTCTATACCGACAAGGACTTCATGGAGGCTTTCTCCTGCAAGATCCTGATGTGTCTTGACGAGTTTGACACCGCCTTCGGCAAGAATCTCAACGCCTTCAAGAGCAACATGACCAAGCTTCATTTCTCCATCCGTCGTCCTTACGACCGATTCCGCAGCGACCTCGACCACCGTGCCTCCGTGGCGGGGACGACCAACAACCAGCAGATTATCACCGACCTGGAGAACCGCCGTTACTCGCCCTGGATGGTGGAGAGCATCGTGAGTCCGATAGACGAGCCGTTGGACTACGTGGGCATCTACTCCCAGTGCGTCGCCTTGGGCAAGGAGGTGAAGGAGCGCAAGATGCGTGGCGAGGACGGTTGGGTGTATTGGCTCACCCCGGACGACATCATCGAGATGCAGCAGCACAACGCCCTCTTCATGGTGCCCAACTATGCCGAGGAGCAAATCAAGCGTTTCTATCGTGTTCCGAAGGCCGACACGCCACAGCAGTTCATCAAGTTCCGTTACACGGCGGAGATTGTGGAGCGCATCTGTACCAATCCTGCGATGCGCAAGAACTTCGAGCACCAGAGCATCGGCAGCATCATGGCAAGGTTGGGATTCCCGAAGGCCCATCGCCGCAAGGGCAACGGCTGGTTTGTCATCGAGAAGGAAGGGGCGGAGATCAAGAGCGAGGCTTTCTACAATCCAAGCGACAAGATGGAGTGAGAGATTCGTCAATGACTAACAGAGATTTCCCTGTGACTTACCGGGAAATCTCTGTGACTTATTGACGATGGCTCAATAAGTCATTGGCAAATACCTTGTCTCCAAGTAAACATTACATATTAAACATTTTTTCAAATGGAATTTGAATTAAGAAGTTACGGGAAGTCGGAGCTTGCCATGCTCTACTTTCCCAAGTCATCACCTGACATAGCGATGAAACGCCTGAACCGTTGGATCAACAACATCAAGGAGTTGAAGTATAATCTTGCATCTTGCCACATAGGCAAGAATGCGAAATACTGGTCGAAGCAGCAGGTTTATCTCATCACGTATTACTTAGGGGAACCCTAAAACCCAATTTTCCCAACCACCCCGTCCCTCCTTCATAAGGAGGGCTCCACCTCCCTACCCCAAGCCCCTTCCCTCCTCAGGAGGGAGGGGATGTAACCGCTCCTACTCGTCGCTCTTAACCGCTTCGCTATAAGGTTGGCGGGGCATCAAAGCCCTCGCCAGTTTTTTGTGCGGTGTAAACCGCCTTGATTGAGTTATCAACTAAAACACTTTATAGGAGTGTACAGCAAGCTATAAACAAAGTCGCAAGCAAGCTATAAACAAAGCGGTGTAACACCGCACAACAATCGCAATTCTATTGCGTAGGCAACCATCGGCAGCCCTTTAGGGCAAAGCTCATGCAAGCGAGCGCAATGAAAGCTTGCTTTCAAATTGCCGAGTGCAGCTGAGCTTATCTAAAGGCTCCGCTGCCGATACCAAAACTCTGGCAGAGCTATAGCGTCGCCAGCTACATTCCTCTCCTTTTTGGAAAAGGAGAGGGCTTGGGAGAGGATTAAGGACCCCCTCTTCGCAAGAGGGGGACAGGGGTGTCGAAAAATCACCCTCTTGACAGAGGTATCGAAGAAATAATCTTTATTTGAAAAAGAAATTTTAAAAGAAAACGTCGTTTAAGCCCAAAGCCGCCGTTTGCCGACATCGGCAAATAAAATCTTCGTATCTTTGCAATGTCATTCAGAGAGAACGACTTTAGCGAAACCGAGGGCGAGCGCGCAGCCCGAATTGGGTCTCCCAACATCGGGTTCTCCCGAAACGGAACACCCTTAAAAGGATGTGAATCCTTCACTAAACAGTATTAACTTTAATAATCAAAACCATGATTCTCTACAACGTAAAGAAAAACAAGAACGAGAAGATGCCGAATGCGTACGGCAAGTACTACGCATACCCAGTAGTAACCCAGACCATCGGGATAGACGGTCTCGCCAACCACATGTCGAGCCACAACACGCCTTTCTCCCCTGGTGCCATCAAAGGTATGCTCACCGACATGGTGATTTGCGTAAAGGAGTTGACCCTCCAGGGCATCGCCGTGAAGATCGACAACCTGGCGATTTTCTCCATCGGCATCAAGAACAAGGTCGGTGCCGACACCGAGAAGGACTTCTCCATCTCCAAGAACATCGAGGGTGTGAAACTTCGTGCCAGAGCCACTGGCGAGTTGATGAGCGACAAGCTCAAGCTCGATGCCACCTTGAAGAAGGCGACTTCCCTCGCAGGCGACGCAAGCAGCGATGCAAGCAGCGACACAGGGGATGACTCCCCTACCACCCCATCGGGTGGCGGCTCAGGCACAGGAGGCTCTGACACCGACCAAGGCGGCGGATCAAGTTCCAGTGACGGTCCGAGCGAAATGAACTAAGTTCATTGTATATATATTGTATAACTGGAGGGCAGCGTCCTATCGTATAACGAAAGGGCAGCCCTCCGTAAAAGATTCATTATCATGAAAAAGGAAACCATAAAAACAGTAATTAACTTCATCATCACCGTTCTCACGGCTATCGCCTCAGCATTCTGCGTCAGCTCTTGCCAGGGATAACTCCCCCAAGCAAAGTGGTATGCAAGCTCTAAACAAGGCGACAAGCAAGCTCTAAGCAAGGCGGTGTAACACCGCACAAAAATCGCCGATTAGGCGTAAAGCAATCGCAACACTGTTGCGTAAAACAACCATCGCAAGCCCCGTAGGGGCAAAGGCTCCGCTTGCGATACCAAAACTCTGGCGGCGCTATAGCAGAGCCAGCTACATCCCTTGTCCCCTGAGGGGAAAAGGGCTTGGGAAAAGCGGTGGAGCCCTCCTTATGAAGGAGGGACGGGGTGGTTGGGAAAAATATTATTAAATAAGAAAAATAAAAATCATAAAAAAGAATTTGTTATGACCAACAACCGAACCATCAGTTTAATCGTAATCCACTGTTCAGCAACCCGTGTGAACCAAGACTTCACGGTAGAAGCCTTGGAAGCCTGCCACAAAGCCCGCGGCTTCGACACCATCGGTTATCACTACTACATCACGAAGGATGGAACCCTGTACCCATGCCGTCCCGAGAGTCGGATGGGAGCCCACGCCAAGGGCTACAACGCCCACAGCATCGGAATCTGCTACGAAGGCGGGCTCGACGAGAAGGGTCGCCCAGCCGACACCCGAACCTTGGCACAGCAGGTAACAATGGAGGAGCTCCTCCACTCCCTCTGCCTCGACTACCCCGATGCCGAGATCTTAGGTCATCGTGACCTCCCTAACGTCCGCAAGGAATGTCCATGCTTCGACGTAAAGAACTGGCTCGAAGAAATCGACTTCCATATTTAGAGATTGAGTTTGTGATTTTTTGTCCATGAGAATGTAGATTTCCATCCCCTTTGGCTCGTGAGAGTCGGAGGGGATTTTATCTTTGGTAATGCTCCAAGAAACGTTTCAGAATGTCATCAATTCTACTTGGTGACATTTTATGATGCACGACGACACCAACCACAATTGCATCAGGATATAGCATATAGTAAATCACATTAGGATCCACATTCAAATGATGAACCGTATATTCGCTTGTAGAATACTTCCTATCCAAGACGCCAGACTCAGGGAACAACAGCAAGCCATGAACTTTAGCTTGCAACTTCTCCAAAACCTTAATAGCAGTTCTCTGCCCAAAGGTATCCGCAACATATTCCGCAATATTCCGCAAATCATATTTTGAAGAATCTGACCAAATTATCTCCATCCCAGCTCTGTTTTAATCGCATCAACTATTTGTGAATTAGGAGTTCCTTTTCCAGCCAAATAATCTTGATGAGCAAGTTCAAAACATTGTTTCATCAGATTTTCGTCTATTTGATCCAATACGTTTTCAACCTCATCATTAGGCGTTTGCTTTTCATTCAGCGACACTTCCAAGAGTTCGTAAAGATTAGCTCTATCCTCACGACTCCAGTTTTTGACTTCATTCCATATCGGAACTACATTATTTCTTATAGCATTGCCAGTCATAAGCATACTCTTTCCTCCTAATTTTAAACGTTTAAACTCTATTAATTCTGCAAATCTACGACTTTTTCATTAAACCTCCAAGGGATTGTGGGGATTTAACACAAATTACGAAGGATCGATTATTCTTCCTAATCCCAAATTCATTATATCTCCCGACTCAGCGGCAAACCTTGTCAGCAAAATCGGGAAACACCATTTTACAGGTTCTTCAACCATGCCTTTCCCTTTTTGGTATCAAGCCAAAAATAGAACGCGGCAGCCATCAGGCCAAACCCACCAATTACTATAATTAATCAAGACGATGGCTCATAAGTTTACTATTCCAATTCTTCATTACCACTGATTACATTCTTGATGATTTCATCAACGACGTAATCGAAGAAATACTCTTTTAGAAAAGTATTAGTACGACCCATAACCTCATCAACATTGAATTGGTCTATAATATGAGTCACAAAGAAAGAACTTTTTGTCAGAGGCTTATTCAACCAAGCATCCTGTATAGGTATAGTTAATTCTGGATAATGGTTCTTTGTCGATATCAAGACAGCATAAAACAATCCATCCTCATAATCTTGCAGGTATTCTTTTGACAATACCAAGGCTGGATGAGGCAAGATGGAACCATCAGGCATTTCAAATGGAACTTCTACGATTTCTCCTTGATTCACTCTTGTTACAGCCATTTTGAAATTGATTTAATAGTTTTTGGTGATTTTTTATGCTTATAATGACGATAATCCACATCAGACAAATCAGCATGTTCCCTCTCATCCCATGATGGAAACTGAGAAAGTTCTGCCGAAAGTTCTGCATCAGTTTTCGTTCGATATTTACTACGATAAGCTTCTTTTGGTAATTGGTTTAAGATTACCAAGCACGAATACAACTTCTCCACATCATGAGAAGAATAAATTGCATCTATTAAATTATGTCGCATTTCTTGTAGAGGAACTGACACACCGACATGAGGCGCTAGCTCAGATGCCATGCCTACACGCTCACCGTTTGTACGATTCTTTTGTTCCATAATATTCCTTTTTAAACGTTTAAACTCTATTTATTCTGCAAATCTACGACTTTTTCATCAAACCTCCAAGGAATTCTTGGGATTTAACACAAATTGCGAAGGATCGATTATCCTTCCATAACTATTTCGTTTTTAAAATCAAGCAGGCAAAGCTTTACCAGATGATGGTCAGACCTTTCACTCTGTCGATATAATCAATACGTTGGCTCATCGGGAAATTTTATCTTTGGTAATGCTCCAAGAAACGTTTCAGAATGTCATCAATTCTACTTGGTGACATTTTATGATGCACGACGACACCAACCACAATTGCATCAGGATATAGCATATAGTAAATCACATTAGGATCCACATTCAAATGATGAACCGTATATTCACTTGTAGAATACTTTCTATCCAATACACCAGACTCAGGGAACAACAGCAAGCCATGAACTTTCTTATCTATTTTTTGCAAAGTCTTAAATGCAGTATTTGCACCAAAATTATCTTCCACATAATCCAATGTAGAATCTAATTGTTGATTTGCCAAATCAGACCAAATTAATTCCATCCTCTTTTTTCTTTCAATTCAGCCATAACTTGTTCGTGAGTCTTGCAACGCCCCGCCAAATAATCTTGATGAGCAAGTTCAAAACATTGCTTCATCAGATTCTCGTCTATTTGATTCAACACGTTTTCAACCTCATCATTAGGCATTTGCTTTTCATTCAGCGACACTTCCAAGAGTTCGTAAAGATTAGCTCTATCCTCACGACTCCAATTCTTGACTTCATTCCATATCGGAACTACATTATTTCTTATTGCATTACCAGTCATAAGCATACTCTTTCCTCCCTAATATAACGTTCAACTTCGATTTCAAATGCAAATCTACGACATTTTCACGAAACCGCCAAGGAATTGTGGGGATTTAACACAAATTGCGAAGGATTATCACAACATCTTTATCACCCTACACGGATTCCCTGCTGCCACACAGTCGGCAGGAATACTTCTCGTCACGACGCTCCCAGCACCAATCACACTCCTTGCCCCGATGGAGACACCTTTGAGAATGATGGTATGAGCACCTACCCACACATCATCCTCTATCACGATAGGAGCAGACTTTGTACCATCATTCGAAGAACGGCGAGCCATATAGTCCAGTGGATGCGCATCGGTATCAGTAATCAGCACACAAGCCCCAATTTTCACATGATTACCAATGGTCACACTGTCATGAATCCACATACGAGTACTGCTCATGCCCACATCATTACCAATACTTAGAGAAGCACCAGGCTCCACATAGACAGCACCTTGGAGATTGCCTGCTATCGGATTCACTCCATATCCCGAGGAGAAATAGAAATTATCTCCAATGGAAATCTTACCCCCCCGAATTGTCCACGACACCTTGCCAGGGATTTGTACATTACTGCCCAACTTTGCACCATTCGCCTTCAAAATCATGCGATTGATGCGAGGGAAGAGTTTGATAGAAAGCGTTGTCGGGAGATTGAAAAGTTTGATAAGAATGGATTTCATATTACATACAATCTATATAAAGTAACCGTCTCACAAAAGACTTAAATCGACCATATTCCGACTTTAAAGATTTTGGAGGAAGTTTGGATAAAAAATATTCTTTAAAAATCTGATAAGTTGACAAATCCTCCTTCACCTCAATATCATTTAAGACTATGGGCGAATGAGAATTGTGAGCCATAAAAGCATTCGTCAAATCAGCTCCACAGTGCGTACCAGAACCATCAAGTCCACCATTAGCAGCGAGGGAACGTCCAGGATAAAGAGATAATTTTCCGTTCAAGAACAAAGAGGCATAATAGCGCAAATACCATGAATCGACCAAACCGACCTTTTGACAATACAAATTGCCGTAATTGCCTACCCCACCACCGACATCAAACTTTGTCCTTTTAAAACGTAAGCCTCTCAACAAAGGCCGTGCATCTGTCTCCAACAAATCCCATGCACGTTTCCAAGTTGCCCATCCCCAACATTGGAAATACATCAAGAAAAAAGTCTCTGGTAGTTTTTCTTTGATTGGAGGGACAAAACCTGTAATGGTACCAATTCTGTCATCATCCTTGTACTTCTCCAATCCATTATTCATGAACTTCAAGAAATAAGGAGAGAGAATCAAGTCATCCTCAACTACGATGACCCTACCATATCTGTTGATGACATCAGTGATTCCTGCAATAAGGCTATTGGCCAATCCCCAGTTTATCTCACGCTCAACAATTGTAATGGACTTGAAACCCGTTATCGTATGTATGTACTTGCGATTTTCCTCAACCCCAACTTTCTTCTCTGGAGTTTTGGGACCATCCGAGAAAATGAAGAGGTCTGAATCCTTTGCCTCTGTATTTTTAAGCAAGGATTCTACCACTCTCTGTGTTTTATCTGCACGACTATAAGTAAAAAGTGCTATTGGTGCGTATGTCATACTATTTCTTTTGCGGTAAAGTTATATGTTTGCCCATTTCTAAACAAAATTCCTTAGATACATCACCATCATATCCACCTTCTGAGGTAAAAGTCATTTCACCAAAGTAGATTTTGCCATGCGTGATATAAAAATCAACACGAACTTGTGGGTGGCCTTTGGCTAAAATGGAAGCATACTCCAATAACTGCTTCAAACAATTTGGCTTTGGCACATCTACATCCAATCCTTTCAGTTCGTCATTAAGCACATCGTGAAGAGGATTCCATTCGCAATCAAAATAAGAAAATGTTGAGTCAGCACCAGTTCTATCAGTACAAACCAAGATGCAGAATGGCTTACCATCAAAGCAATAGACTTTATAATCAGCCAAAACCGTTGTAAAGCTGGCATCATTGTCGAGAAGCTCCTCGGCGATAATTAATGGTTCAATTTTCATATAATGTGGTTCAGCTGTATCATAACCATATTGTTTGTTCATCCAAACATCAAATTGCTGTTTTACGGCATCAACATCTACCTTTTTTTTATCAAGTACTGGCATTATTGTATGACACCCATGATTGGTCTTCAATATAAACTTCTCCGGGAGTTTCGAGAAATCGATTTCATCCGCACTCTTCCATACAGCATACAACTTAGGAAGTATCGCTTCACCGACACGCTCCTTCACATATCCTCTCACCAGATATTTATCGGCAAGACGAGTCCACTCGGTTGTATCTGTATTGAATTTCATCCAATTGATTTTTTCATTCAAAGTCTTAGGATTCTTCCAGTCAATGTCATATCCTACCAATGCTTTATGCAACTCATTGGCGATTCCCTCTGGATGGAAATGGAATCGCAGCCAAAATTTTGTTTTTGCATAGCATGTGTGAATGCAATCTGGACATATTTTTCTTAGTATCTTTTTCATTGCAAAATATTTAATTGTTACTATTTTCTACATGCTTTATAAGCAAATCAAAATTTAAGAACATATCATCTAAGAAACTTTTATGAACAATATAGTTTTGTAGATTCTTAGCAATCAATTCGATAACAGAATCAACCAACTCCGAACGTCCAAACAAAGAACGTAACATTCTTAGTCCACCATTTTTCTTCTTATAATGAGTCGCCAAATTATTAATTAAACTATCCAAAGAATCATCCATCAACTCCTCTTGTGGTGCATCAGACTTTCTTGTAGTCATATAGATTTTGTCATCTTTCATCTTGGTGAACCTATCTATATATTTACGTCCTGTTTGATCTGATGGATTTAATATCAAAGTCAAAGAATCCAACAAAGAACTAGTTTTTTCTTCTATATCTCCAGAAAGCATCGCCAACATTTCTTTTGAAATTGTTTCTTCGTTAATAGAAAAAGACAACAAAGAATACCGATCTATAAACTGACTTGGTGTGAATTGCATCCATCTCTGCGATAGCGGATTTTTTTCTAAATAAGCTATCGTTACAGAAAATAAGGTTCTGTCCCAAGTTAAGAAAATAGGATCTACAGGATGCACGCTCACATCATTATCACCCAAATAGGTAATCATTAATGCATCGTGATTTAGGCCAAAAGAAGACTTATTTCTACCAGCATCAATCAACTCCACCTCGATTAGGTGCTTTGCGTTTACAATATTATAAGTTTTATCAAAATTTACGACCTCTATTCCTACATTTTTTAATTGGAATTCAATCTCTTGATACAAGGTATCGTCAATTGGGTAAAATTTGAATTTCATATAATCCAAATATTCCCCATAACTCTCTGTTATCTTATTAGTATGCTTCAAATACCAATAAAAATTATAAAATACATTTTTAGAGCCACCAAGTTTTTCTATTCCTGGTATTTGCATGTAAGCCTTTAAATTCATCGCTTCAAGCACATGATGAACCACCTCTTTAAAATATGGTTCTGTAAGATAGAGTTTTATCTTATTTTTCTTACAAAAGTCATGTAAAGAACAGGACAATATATAGTAATAATTATTATAGTCTGTTGCTTCATAATTATAATAACACAACATATGCAAAGCTAATGTTGTATCTATAAATACTCTTTTTTTACTATTAGCATAGCTTTGTAAAACATCAATGTCAACAGTTGAACTAAAGACTTTTCCTGCACAATTTTTTTGGATGAATTTGTTTTCATCACAAATACTTACCAACTCCCCCACTAATTTTTTAGCAAGTAGCTCATCTTTGAGATTTTGAGTTGCGTAGTGCAATATAGACTCCGTATCTTCTATACCAAACGAGTTTGCCTGACCTACTCGTTGCTGAATGTTTTTTATGTACAACGCATACAATAGATTTACATAATTTTTTAAACATTCATTCTGATGATAAGAAGTAAGAACATCATTTATCTTCGTTAAGAAAAGACTTTCATCCAACTCTATCTTTTTTGTTGCAGCTGAAATTTTATTCTTTTCTCCTTTTGAAAGGAAATACTCTTTGGTTTCTTTATTATATCCCAATCTTTTCTCCTGAGAATACATTCTTGTAAGCAATTTGTCATAAAAATGCGTATTCTCTGAAGATTTAAATTTAGTCATACATAACTCTACCAGTTTTTCCTTAGGCATACTCCCATTATCGAACAAACATTGGAGCAAATATGCTTCCACTATTTTGAGTTTTACATCGGCAGCCTCACCAAATCCAACCAAATCATAAAATAGTTTATCTTTTTCAGAAATTTCCTCACTCTTAATCATAAGTTTGTTAAAACCACTCTGTTCCAAAATTGTCTTATAGAGATAGGGGTATCTTTCAGCTTGTGCTGCGATACGTTTAGCATCTATTATAAGCAAAGTAATACCATACTCAGAAAAGGCTATGCTCTGAAGTTCCTCTATAAACATTTCTGTCAGCTGATATGAATAATAAAATTCCAACCTAGAAGCATAACCATACTGTTCAACATTACGTTGCGCTTTACAGACATCTTCCAAAATCTTATTCTTGAGGTTATTTTTTTCAATTGAATTTGTGGCTTTTTGAATAGTAACCTGATATTGGAGTTTTACCCGAGAGTCATCTAAAACTTTTATATCAATACCTCCATCACTTTTACCATCCGTGATAACAACACATGCCAATTTATAAACCTCTTTCAAATAAGACTTTACAATTTCGTCAAACTCATGCTTCTCGCAGTGAGCCAACTGTTGAATTAAGCTCTTATTTTCAGACATTACTTTTTTATTTTTTACGTTCTATATTTTTCTCAATTTATTCTTTGCTCGCAAATAACAATTCACGAAAGTGATAACTCTATCCAAGAACCAATGCATCAACTTAATCTCACGATAAGCTCTTCCAAGGACTGTATTGAATGGAGACATCAAAAAGCCAAGGTCATTTCTGCCAACAACCATGGAAGGAGAGGTGAAAGTACTCTTACATCTGGATATTAGTTCTGCTACTTCTGGAGTTATAGCCTTATGCTCCTTTACTTGCTTGTACACATATTTGCTTGTAAAAGGCGAATAAGACAAGTCCAAAAAGAAGTCATCCTTCATGTGCCAAAAATGTAGAATCTTAGCTTCATGGAAATACTGGACGCTCAAGGCTACCTGACAATTATAGATATCAGGCAAGCATTCTATGACATAGCCATAATCATGGTCAACTTTCAACAATGGACGTTGGTCAGAGCTGGCATTTTTTTGGAAGGTTGCGACTTTCCATTCCTCGTTCCATCTTCTGAAAAACTCATGTGTAAACTCATTGTCACGAACCAACATGCAACCTGAGTTAAACCAATAAGGTGCATCAGAAACATCCGTGCCATAAATGCGCTTTAGTTCACTGGTGATAAATTGATATGTGATATGATTTTTGAATGTACTATGCATTTCTGGAACCATGCCAATATTCTTGATTGGCAAATTGTCCGCATTATCAAGTGGCTCGCAAATGAGGGTATCGGTATCTATCGTCATGAAGTCACCATCTATCAGATTCCTTACACTGGTTTTGATGGCACGTGAACGTAATCGACCATCATAATCACTTGGAACATCTACGATTTTCAAGTCTGTTATCATGGATGCCAACTGTGGTCTATCTCTTACCCTTTCCGCTGTTGGTCTATCCGTCAAAACGACTACTTTATCCTTTGGATGGAATCGACGAAGAGAGAATAGGGAAACCCAAAACTCCTCTAAGAAATAATCACTTTCTGAACTAATCAGAACATATACCAACTGTAAACTCATCAATTATTACTATTATTGAGTCCACTTGAAAAAGTGCCTCGTTTAAAGTTTAACATACATTCGTTCTT
>ERZ808259.381-NODE-381-length-20648-cov-10.827951_pt1 | contig 20648 bp, 9 predicted proteins | sample MGYA00521279_ERZ808259 | MGnify/ENA primary metagenome ERZ808259 (study PRJEB31516, sample SAMN03275586) | gut metagenome | biome: mammalia-associated habitat; material: feces | host: Papio cynocephalus | place: Kenya | collected 2012-07-27 ... | reverse complement strand
AGTCGCATGCACGGTTCTTGAAGGGGAAAGTGGGGGCAACCCCACGGACCTACTTGGAACATACTGAATGATTTCTGAAAACACTGAATACTCATCTGAGTGTTTCCTACGTTTGAAACGTAATAGCACCAACAAAACATTAACATAGCATCTATTTGATAACAAAATAACTAACAACTATCATAATGAAGAAACAAACTTTTTGCGCAGTCTTCTTGCTATCTGCAAGCTTGGCAATGGCGGCTAACGACCCAGAGGCTGTCAAGGATGTGACAACCCAGTATGTTACCAACTATTCATTCGAATCGGATGAACTATCCGACGGCAACAAGGTGACGGAATCCGCCGACGGCTTGCGTGGCTACAAGGTGACGGCTCCAACGGGCTGGACGCTCTCGGGCGAATACGACAAAAGTTACTTGGTAAACCAAGACTGTTACACAGACAACAACTTCGGCAAGATGACCACCATTGCCGATGGCTCCGTGGCTTACTATCTGCGTAGAGGTTGGAGTGCTGGCAAAGCAACTCTACAGCAAACACTCAAGAACCTCCCTGCTGGCAAGTATAAGTTGACGGCTGACGTGCGTTCCGCCTATAATGGCAACGCTACTTCTTCTTTCTCACTCTTCGCCAACAACGATGGAATGAATGTGGTGACATCTGGCAAGAACACCAATACTTCGCTTACGGGTATCAAGGTAGGGGAAGTGACAGACTATCGTTATCCATCGGCACAGAACAAGTGGGAGCAAATCGTTTATGACTTTACGCTGTCTTCTGCGCAAGAAGTGGATTTGTCATTGGGCTATTCTACGACTTCTGGTGCTGGTGCCGCTAATAATACCTTATTGTATATAGACAACTTGCGCTTAGGTGCCAAGGTTACTACAGATATTAGACAACCCGGTTTGTATAACAATGTCGAGCATACGAATAGCATCTATGATTTGAATGGTGTGAGAATTGAAAAGCCAGGGCATGGCATCTACATCGTGAACGGCAAGAAAATCGTGGTAAATAAGTAATTGTTATAGCGTACTCTTATCGTGAATGCAAGTGAAATCACAATGATGTCACATTTTTTAGCGATAAGAGTACGTTTTTTCTTCCTGATAGGGATAACTTTGCAGTGTACTAAGGCGTACAAGAATGAAATAATGATTATAAGGACTAACTAATGTCAACTATTTAATATCAACTATTTAAGAGAAAAGATGAAAAAATTAAGAGAAAAAATGAAAAGATTTTTTTGTATGTTGTTAGTATTGTTGGTCAGTCTGTTTACTTTTGGTCAGACGGATGTGACCCAATATTACTTGGAAAATGCAGGCTTTGATAGCAACTATGATTATACTGCCACACAGAATAAAGCTGTGGCACAAGAAATTAAGACGATTGATGGATGGACAGCAGGACATAATCTCAATTATACCATAGCTGGTGTTTATCAGTTGGGCTTCCTTGGCACTTACAACAGTGCCAAGGTGCCAAGCAAGGGGTATGATGAAGAGACTACCGGTGGGGGACTGGCTCTTTCTACAGGTTGGGGAAATGAATTTCCTTATTATCAGACGGTAACTTTACCAAAGGGTACTTATACCATTTCCGTTCCTACCTATAACGGAAAGAATGTTGCCGCAGGCACCTCACTCTTGGCATGGATTCCTAATTCGGGAGATGCCGTGAAATCTAACGTGGCGGAATATCCTGTAGAGAAATGGGTACTCGACAAGATAACTTTTACTTTGAGTAAGCCTACTACAGGAAAAATACAAATCGGCTATAAGGCGGCAGCTGGTGGCTCCGCCAATTCTTGCAATATCTTTATCGACTATGTGAAGATAGTGGGTGAGAACATGGTTTTGGACAAAGCTGATTTAAAAACTTTGATAGATGAGGCAAACAATCTCTATGATGATGGCAAGGGTGTCGGAGCAACAGAGTACAAAAACATAATAGATGAGGCTCAGGTGGTTTACGACAATAAAGATGCTACAGTCATGGAAATCCTTGATGTGGAGAAACGCCTCAAGGAAAAAACGGAATCCTTTCATCAAGAGAACGTGTCTGAGAAACATCCGATAGACTTCACTTCCAGCTTGACAAACCCATCCTTTGAAACAAACAATCTTACAGGATGGAACAACACCAATATGAAAGTGCAAACTAATAAGAAGTTTGGTAAATTGGACGGAAATATCTATGCGGAAAAATGGGTGAACCAAAACAGAGAGGTGGGAGATGCCCATATTTGGCAAACCATACAATTGCCGATAGGTATCTACAAGGTCGTGATAGCTGGTCATAATATCCAGGAAGGTTCTCCAACAAAGGTGCAAAAAGGAGCTTTTGTCTATGCTGACTATAACAAGACTGCCATAGAAGTGACCAACGACTATACCGTCAAGTTCTCAGTATTGTCCAGCGACATCAACATCGGTTTCCAGGCAACCAAGGCAACTGGCAACTGGCTTGTAATAGACAACTTTCGTATCTATCGCATCGGTAACATGGATGTGCAAGCCATGCAGGATGCTTTGGACGAGATGGTGAAAAATGTCAAGGAAGACGATGGCATTCCTTACAGCGCAGAGGTGAAAAAAACATTGGATAGTAAGATAAAAGCCATCGAAGATTTAAACTTCTCTTCTCTTAGCGACGAGGAAAAAGTCATCGCTAAGGTGGATGACTTGAAAAAAACGGTCGCAGACAGAACCCAGTCTAAAGCAGAACACGCTGCCGTCATGAGCGAGATAGACACGGCTAATTCCATTTACAATGCCTCTAAAAATGGGGCGGATGAATTGAAAAGTGCCATTGACGTGGCTTTGGCACTATACCAAAATACATCGGCTACTTCCGCTCAACTCTCTGAAGGAATTGCTGTCTTGGACAAGGCTGTATTGAAATACAGAATCGCCAATGCTACCAGTGGAACGGGCAAAGCCGTCAAGGTGACGGAAACCAATCATTATGTGCCTACGGGAGCTACAGAAGCTTTGATGAGAGCCACGGTGGAAGGTGACAATATATTGGAAAGTGGAGTTTGCTGGAGCACAGAGCACACCCCTACAGTATTGGACAATAAATCAACCAACCATTACTCTTATAATGGTACAGTATATCATCCGAAGGGACTGACTCCTGCTACTGTCTATTACTTACGTCCATACGTGATGAATAAATCGTATCAGGTGGCATACGGAGACGAGGTAAAAGTGGTAACTCATCCTAAGGGAAATTGTACTTGGTCTTGGAATAATGGTGCTCCAACAGAGGAAGCCAATACTCGTTGTCGAACAGCCATTAAACAAACGATAGATTACTTCAATGAATGGACGGGTATCATGGGCTTTAAATTATCTGGTACATACGGATCGGGTACTCCAACTGCTGATTGCAGTTATGGTGGCAGTATGCGTATAGGTCCTAATGCTTCTTATCAGGCGATTGGAACCGTTCTTCATGAGACGGGACATGGCGTAGGTGTCGGCACACATTATCGTTGGTATAATTGTGCTGATTCTCGTGCCAATACAACACGAGGAAAGTGGTTGGGACGTGAAGCCAATGAAATGTTACTTTTCTTGGAAAACAAGAAAGCTACTGATGATATCTATTGGAATGGTGACAAGACGCACGGCTGGGCTCATGGTGGAACGATGGACTGGCTTGTGAATGGAGCCGACAAGGACAAGCATAGTGAGTATCAGTATGTAGGCGGTTGCCTGATGCTTTGGGCGATGTTTATCGATGGCCTTTGTCCTACAACAGCTTATCCTAATGGCATCTCGGGATACACATTCAATTTTGATGACAACAAGAAGTATTATTTGATGCCTAAGGATGCCAAGGGATTGGGTAAGGGCTTGCTTGGCATACAAGGTGACAAGCAGTTAGGTTGGAAGCCTATGCTTGATACTGGTGCAACTATAGATGATAACTTTGCCTGGTATTTGGAATACGATGCGGAGAATTGTTATTACTTTTTCCGTAATGCCAAGACAGGTCAGTATATGAGCCATAACAACAATGCCAGTGTTACGATGAAGAGTTTCTCCGGAACCGATAAACCTGCCAAGAATGAGTACTTCCAGTTGATGCCTGACAGAACAGACGTGACCTTGGGAGTAGGAAAGTACAGTAAAACAACACACGGCTACTGGGTGACTTGGAGAACCAACCAGTCTATGAAGGCAGAGGATGTCAATGCTTCCAAAGGCTATGGAGCTGTTCCTCAACAATCATTCAATTATTCTAATTCAGCTACTCAACAACAGTGGATTATCATCAGCGAGGATGAATTGAACGACTACTTGGCTGCAGCCGTTCATCCTGACCATGAGTTAGTCTTGGATGAGGATTTCACCAATCTCGATTATATCTCAAAAGATACAGAGAAGGAATATTCAAATTCCAAACTCTACTTGCATCGCACACTCCACAAGGATAAATGGAATACCATCGTATTGCCAGTCAACTTGACTGCTACTCAGTTCAAGGCAACATTTGGAGAAGAAGCTAAATTGGCAAAGTTTGTTGGTGTCAAGAATGATAGACTCCAATTTACCGTTCTGGATGCCACTGGCAATGGTGAGTTCATGGAAGCGAATACGCCTTATATTATCAAGCCAACTGTGCTTGCCACCAACGATGAAGCATATAGTTTCAAGGTGACATACGAAAACAATACTTCGGAAGTGGTATCTGTAAATACACCTTATTATATAATAGACGGTGTCAGCTTGGACAAGTCGAATGTGGCTAATAGGGATGTTACAAGCGAAGAGAAGAATGGCTATGTCTTCAAGGGTATTTTGGTGCAGGACTATGACGGAACAACTTTTATCAATGGGGCGCATTGTCTTGCAGGTGACTATACTTTCAATGCTGGTACATTGCATAAATTCCAGGATGATTATGGAATGAAAGGTTTCCGTGCGTGGTTCCATCCTGTGGAGACTTCAACTTTAGCAAAAGAGTTGGGAGTAGCTATAGATGGTGTCGTGGAGGATGATGTGACAAGTATTGGTTTGCCATGGCAAAATGCCATAATGGATTCTGGGAAGATTTATAATCTGAGTGGACAAAGAATGGATGTGCAATACATCAACCAATTGCCTAGCGGTGTTTATATAGTCAACTCCAAGAAGGTTATCGTCAAATAAGATATTGATAGGGATTGATATGAAAAATATATTGAGTAAATTCAATAAGACATTCCTGGCTGCATTGGTATGTTTGACTCTATTTCTGGGTGTAACCTATGTTATCTACTTGCTGTGTGGTGAGAATGTCGTGATTGGTTATGTCTGCTACAATGTTTTGGTAGTGGTCTGGTTATTTTGGGAAATGACCAAGAGTCTTACAGTGAAAAGTTGATTATCTTTTACTTATAAATAGAGTTGAGATGCTGAAACCCTAGCGAGGGTGGAGGCATCTCTTTTTACTTACGTAGAGGTCGAAGTGAATATAAGGCAACTTTACTGCAAACACTCAAAAGAATAGATGAAATTATTTGGTGGTTTCAAAATAAAGTTGTATTTTTGCCGAAAAGATTAAAGAAAGCATCATGGAGCAGAACAAAATCAAGGAAATACCATACGGCGTATCAGATTTCGACATCGTAAGGAGAGACAACCTCTACTATGTCGATAAGACGATGTATTTGCCTAAGTTGGAGAGTCAGGCTCGCTACCTCTTTTTCATTCGCCCTCGCCGTTTCGGCAAGAGCGTATTCATCAGTATGCTCCATGCCTACTATGACATTCGCAACAAGGACAAGTTCCAAGACTTGTTTGGCGACTTGTGGATAGGTCAGCATCCTACGCCATTGCAAGGTAAGTTCTTGGTGCTCTATCTTGACTTCTCGCAGGTGGGAGGCAGCATCGAACAACTTGAGGATAAGTTCAATCGTTATTGCAAGGTCAGATTGGATAGTTTTGTGGATGTCTATCGCCAGTATTACTCCGAGGATTTTGTGAAGAAAGTTTTCGATGCAGAGGATGCTGTTGATAAGCTGATACTTATCAATGATGAGTCGAAGAAGTTGAACCTATCTACTTATCTGATTATCGACGAATACGACAACTTCACCAATACCGTGCTCAATGAGCAAGGTGAGGATGTGTATTGGGCGATTACTCATGCAGAAGGATTCTATCGTGACATATTCAAGAAGTTCAAGGGCAACTTTGAGCGTATCTTCATCACAGGTGTGAGTCCTGTAACCTTGGATGACGTGACCAGTGGCTTCAATATCGGTTGGCATATCTCTACCAAGGAGGAGTTCAACCAGATGCTGGGCTTCTCCACGGAGGATGTGCGTGACATTTTTACTTATTACAAGGATAATGGATTGATACGCCCTGATAGTGACATCGAGGTAATCATCAATGAAATGAAACCTTGGTACGACAACTATTGCTTTGCCAAGGAAGCGTTGGAAACTCAAAGCCGAGTTTTTAACTGCGACATGGTGCTCTATTATCTCCGCAACTATATGAACAGGGGCGAGGCACCGGAGGAGATGATAGACCCGAACACGAAGACCGACTACAACAAGATGCGCAAGCTCATCCAACTGGATAAGTTGGATGGTGATAGAAAAGGCATCATTCGCACTATCGCAGAGACTGGGCAGATTATTTCTCGTATAGAGGAGTCCTTCCCTGCACGTATGATAACCAATCCGCAGATATTTCCAAGCTTGCTGTTTTATTATGGTATGCTCACCATCAAGGGAACTTTTGGTAGTCAGTTGATACTGGGCATTCCTAACAACAACGTTCGCAAGCAATATTATGGCTATCTTTTGGAAGAGTATCAAGAAGAGAAGTATGTCAACCTCTCAGACTTGGAATATAAGTTTACGTTGATGGCCTATAATGGTCAGTGGCGAGAAACCTTGGAGTATATGGCTGAGGCGTATGCCAACGTCTCTTCGGTTCGGGATGGCATCGAGGCTGAGCGCAACCTGCAAGGTTTCTTCATGGCTTATCTCAACCTCAACAATTATTATTATACGGCACCAGAGCTGGAGTTGAACCATGGTTACTGCGATTTCTTCCTCTTGCCCGACTTGACACATTACCCTACGAAGCACAGTTACATCTTGGAACTGAAGCTGATTCCGAAGAAGGAGAAGGGAATGACGAAGAAAGTGCATGAGGGGCTGATAGCCCAGCAATGGGAGGATGCCACGAAGCAAATCAAGGCATACTCCGAGGCTCCGAGGGTTGAGGCTTTACGCCAAGGTACCGAGTTGCATCGCATCATCATACAGTTTGATGGATGGAAACTATATAAGATGGATGAGGTGTAGGAGAGAGGAACTGTAACCTAAGAACTTTTATGATAGGACTCATAAACCTATGTGTATGAGTGTAAAACTCTCTAAAATATTTTGCACTCTCATTTATTTGTCTTATTTTTGCATCCAAAATTTAGGACTATGGTAAGAGAAAGGAAAAAGCGTATCTATCGCAAGCGCATACCATACGGCATGCAGAACTTTGAGGATGTAATGTTGGAGAATTGCTACTATGTAGATAAAACTCCGTTTATTGAGGATATAGAAGAATCAAACAAATATTTCTTCTATATCAGACCTCGCCGCTTTGGCAAGACTCTTACCCTCTCTATGCTCGAAAACTATTACGACATCAACAAGGCTGACAAGTTTGAGCAAATCTTTGGCAAACTTTATATCGGTGCGAATCCTACACCTGAACATAATAAGTATCTCGTCATTCACCTCAACTTTGCAGAAGTAGTTGGTGATCTCGATAATTACAAAAAAGGTCTTGACGGACATTGCAACATTCGCTTTGGCGGTTTCTGCGATGTCTATGCCCGTCTTCTACCTCCTGGTATTAAAGAGGAGATGAATGCCAAGGACGGAGCCATCGAACAGCTGGCTTTCCTCTGCGAGAAGTGCAAGGAGGTGGGGCAGAAGATTTATCTCTTCATCGACGAGTACGACGACTTCACCAATATGATACTTGCCAACGAAGACTATATGGATCGCTATCGTGACCAAACACATGGCGAGGGATATCTGCGCAAATTCTTCAATACCATCAAGGGAGCTGCGGGCGGTGCGCTTGGCCGAGTTTTCGTAACGGGTGTTAGTCCTGTCACGATGGATGACTTGACGAGTGGCTTTAATATCGGCACTAACTACTCCTTGGCTCCAGAGTTCAATGAGATGACTGGTTTCACGGAGGAGGAGGTGAGGGAGATGTTGGAGTATTATGCCAGCGTCTTGCCATTCAACCACACACCTGATGAGCTTATCAAGGAAATCAAACCTTGGTACGACAACTATTGCTTTGCAGAAGAAGAATATGGAAAGACAACGATGTACAACTCCGTCATGGTGCTCAACTTCTTGGACAACTACATACGTAGTGACTATCAGATTCCAAAGAAGATGGTGGAGACCAACGTTCGCATCGATTATGAGAAGATACGCATGCTCATCCGTCACGACAAGTCGTTTAGCCATGATGCCAGCATCATTCAGGAATTGGTGACCAAGGGCTTTGTGACAGGAACGCTCAATGAGAATTTTCCTGCCGAGCGTATCAATGACCCGGATAATTTCTTGAGTCTTCTCTTCTACTTCGGAATGGTAACGATAGATGGTACCTACAAAGGTGCCACCAAGTTTATTATTCCTAATGAGGTGGTTCGTGACCAGATGTTTACCTATCTCTTGGACACATACAGTGAGAATGATTTGACATTCGAGCGGTTTGAGAAGAACCAATTGGAGAGCCAGATGGCATACGATGGTAAGTTCAAGCCATACTTCGAGTATATTGCAGATTGTCTCAAGCGTTTCTCTTCTCAGCGAGACAAGCAGAAGGGTGAGGCTTTTGTCCATGGTTTCACCCTTGCCATGACAAGCCAGTGCCGTTTCTATCGTCCTATATCAGAACTTGATAATGATGGTGGTTATGCCGACATCTTCCTCTTGCCACTTTGTGACATCTTCAAGGATATGACGGATTCTTATATCGTGGAGTTGAAGTACTGCAAGTCGAGTACGACCGATGCTCAGGTTAAGCAACTATTCGAGGAAGCTTCTGCCCAGATTAGCCGTTACGCTGATAGCGACATCGTAAGAGAATCGGTGAAGACCACGACTCTCCACAAACTTGTCGTCATATATCGAGGCACAGAGATGGTGGCTTGTGAAGAGATATAAGATGAGACAAGAGAAAGATAAGTTAATAGATTTGAATGCCTAGTATATTACCCCAAGAACTTTTGTAGAATCACTTTATGAGTTCTTGGGGTAAATAATCGATATTTGACTTGATAATCTATAATATTTACCTATAAAAATAAATCCTTTCACTATAATTTCATCCATTTATTGATGTTTCTTATTACTTTTGCCTTCGAAAATGATTATCTAAATGTATTTCTAACGAAACAAAACAAAATTAATAAGAATCAATAATGATGAATACAAGAAATCTTTTAACCAGTGTTTTATTGGCGGCAACACTTGCTACGCCATTTGCAGGTTTTGCCAAAGGCAACACTGATGACAAAGCCAAGAACAACAGCAAGCTTTGGCCTTTGTTCTCGGAAGTGCATTACGAGGGAAGCGACTCCGTGTTCACTCAAAATCCCTTGAAGGCTGACGAGTTTTACAACCCCATCCTCCAAGGCTGCTATCCCGACCCCTCCATCTGCCGACGGGGCAATGACTATTATCTCGTCTGCTCATCGTTCGTCATGTTCCCTGGCGTGCCTATCTTTCACTCCACCGACTTGGTCAACTGGAAGCAGATAGGTCATGTGTTGGACAGAGACTCACAGTTGAAAGTGGGCGGTGGCGGTACCAGCAACGGTATCTATGCGCCTACCATCCGCTACAATCCTCACAACAAGACATTCTATATGATTACCACCCAAACCACTTACATGGGCAACATGATGGTGAAGACCACAGACCCAGAGAAAGGTTGGAGTGATCCTATCAATCTCCATTTCAATGGCATAGACCCTTCCATCTTCTTCGATGACAACGGAAAGGCTTACATCGTACACAACGATGCACCGAAGGAGAAAAAGTGGAATGGGCATCGTGCCATCAAGATATGGGAATATGACGTGAATACAGACCAGTTGGTCAAGGGAAGCGACAAAATCATCGTGGATGGTGGTACCAAGCTGGAGAAACATCCATTCTGGATTGAGGCTCCTCACCTCTATAAGAAAGATGGCAAGTACTACCTGATGTGTGCGGAAGGCGGCACTGGCGACACTCATAGCGAGGTGGTATTTGTGAGCGACCATGTATATGGTCCATACGTAGAGGCACCGAGCAACCCTATCTTGTCGCAACGTTACCTCGACCCTAACCGCAAAAACAAGGTGGAATGGGCTGGTCATTCTGATGTCGTGGAAGGCAAAGATGGCAAATGGTATGGTGTGTTCCTGGCTGTAAGGCCTAATGCCGATGGTCATGCTACGTTGGGACGTGAGACCTTTATTCTGCCTGTTGACTGGAGCGGCAAGTGGCCTCTCTTCGAGAATGGTCTGATTCCATTGGAACCGAAATTGAAGATGCCGAAAGGTGTCAGCAACCAACAAGGTTCCCTGGGATTCGCCGCTTGCGGTAACTTTGGGTTCACCGACAAATTCACTGCTGATAAACTCGACTACCGTTGGGTGGGTGAGCGCTGCAATCCTATCCATTTCGCTTATCTGGAGAATGCTGGCAAGAAAGGCAAAAAGAAAAATGTTGGCGGTGTGCGCATCAAGCCTTTCGAAAACAATATCGAGGAGAAAAAGGCTTTGTCCGCACTTTGGACTCGCCAGTTGCACCATAACTTTGCGTTCACAACCAAGTTGAAATACACCCCAAAGAGCGAAAAAGACTTGGCAGGCATCGCTTGCCTCCAGAACAGAAACGCTCAAATCGTTCTCGGCTTAACCCAAAAGAATGGCAAGAGCACCCTTGTACTTGCCAAGAGATGGAAGGACAAGACGGAAGTACTGGATACGAAACCTGTGAATGGTAAAGCGGAAATCATGCTGCAAGTGAAGGGCAACAACGACAATTTCCAGTTTGCCTACTCACTCGACGGCACCCATTTCGAGAATATCGGCACCACTGTCAAGGGCGACTTCCTTAGCACCAACATGGCTGGAGGTTTCGTGGGCAATATGCTGGGTCTATACGCCACAGCCAAGAACAACTTATAGTTAAAATCTGAAATAAATTCAAAACAATGAACAAGAAAACATTATTTTCAGCAGCACTGCTTGCACTCGCTACTCTGCCAACCATGGCAGTAAGCCAGACTACAACTGCAAGCAAGGATATCAGCAAGAATCTCTTCGGAATATTCTTTGAAGACCTCAACTATGCCGCCGATGGTGGCTTATATGCAGAATTGGTGCAAAACCGCTCATTCGAATATACTCCATCCGACCTCGATGCCCACAAGCAACCCAAGGGCGGTTGGCATTACTTCACGGGATGGGATTTCCTAAAATGGGGCAACACCATCGCCACACTCTCACTCGAAAGCAAGGCTCCAATCCATCCCAACAACCCTCACTACCTGGAAGTGAACGTAAAGACAGTGAGAGGGAAAGGACCGGGCATTCGTAACCATGGCTATGATGGCATGGTCATCAAGAAGGATGCGACCTACCGTTTCTCTGCCTTCATGAAGAATATCGTCAAGAAACCTACGGGAAATTGGCAGGACGACTGGGCTCTCAACCCTAAGGATGGCAAAGGTATGCCAGTATATGTTAGCCTCAGAAGCAAGAAGGGCGATGTCATTGCCGACACCACCTTCACCGCCAATTCTGAATCTTGGAAGAAATATGAATTTACACTCAAGGCAAAGGAAGAAGCAGACTCTGCTACTCTCGCCTTGCAGTTTGGACAGACAGGCACCATCGACATCGACATGGTATCTCTCTTCCCAACCGATACCTACAAGGGTCACGCCAACGGATTGCGCAAGGACTTGGCTGAGACTGTGGCAGCTCTCAAACCATCCTTCGTAAGATTCCCAGGTGGTTGCTTGTCTCATGGCGACGGTATCGCCAACATCTACAATTGGAAGAACACCATCGGACCTGTAGAACAACGCAAGGCTGAGAAGAATATTTGGAATTATCAGCAGAGCATGGGTCTTGGCTACTTCGAGTATCTACAGTTCTGTGAGGACATCGGCGCCAAGCCTCTCCCTGTCATCGCAGCAGGAGTAAGTTGTCAAAATTCTGCCCGTAGTCGTGGAAAAGGACAGGAGGCAGTGCCTATGGAGTATATGCAGAGCTATATCCAGGACATCCTCGACTTGATAGAATACTGCAATGGTTCCGTTACCTCTACTTGGGGAAAGAAGCGTGCTGAGGCTGGACATCCGAAGCCATTCAACCTCGAATATATCGGAATTGGCAACGAAGACCATATCACGGAAGATTTCAAAGTCCGCTTCAAAATGATATTCGATGCCATCCACGCCAAGTATCCTGACATCAAGGTGGTAGGAACATCTGGCCCAGGACATTCAGGCTTTGACTATGAGGAAGGATGGAAGGTGGCTCGCGACCTGAAAGTGCCAGTTATCGACGAGCACTATTATTGCGGCTACAAATGGTTCCTCAACAATCTGCATCGCTACGACAACTATCCTCGCGCTGATTATGGAAAGGTTTATGTGGGAGAATATGCCTCTTGGGGCTCTACCCTCCAGAACGCACTGGCTGAAGCTGCCTATATGTGCAACTTGGAGCGTAACGGAGATGTGGTGGAGTTTGCATCTTATGCACCATTGTTCGGTCGTGTGGGACATACCCAGTGGAACCCAGACTTGATTTACTTCGATGGCAAGTCGGTTTATCCTACTATCAACTACTATGTTCAGAAGCTCTTCGGTCAGAACCATGGCGACAAGTATTTCTCCAATACCATCATCAAGAAAGATGGCAATGCGATGGAGCGTTCTTCTTGCGTGCAGGACTCCAAGACGGGCGACATTATTCTGAAGATGTCTAACATTGGAGCTGCGCAGCAGGTGAGCATCGACCTCAGTGCCTTCAAACGCATCAAGTCGAAGGCTATCATCTCAGTTCTCAAGGGAGACCTCGAAGCAAGCAACTATCCTCGCACAGGTAAGGGTGGTCACTCTTTCGAAGAGAAAAATACTTTCCAGGTCAAGAAGAAGTTTACCTACACCATGCCAGAGAACTCCTTTACCGTGATTCGCATCAAGACGAAGTAACTTTTTGGATTTCAGACTAGTCTTTCAGTATCTTATCCTGATACTCTTTGAATGTCATTCCAAACTCAGCCTTGAAAAGGCGGCTGAAATAGGCTGGTGTGCTGTATCCCAGCAGGACATACACCTCGTTCACAGGCATGTAAGGGTTGCTTTTTGCAAACTTACATGCCTCCTTCATCTTGATGCTATTCATGAAAGCTGATACATTTTGTCCTGTTAGTGTCCTCAATTTCTTGTAAAGTGAACTGGCACTCATGCACATTTCCTTGGCAAAAGTATCGCGGTCATAGTCTGGGTCTGAGAGATGCTGATGCACGCATGCAATCGCCTTCTCCATGAACAAGGTGTCGGGATTGCTATACGATTGCTTTTCAGGCTCAAAGTCAGTCTGCGACATAAACTTTTGTCGGATTCGCTCACGATTTTTCAGTATGTTGAGAATACGTAGTTGCAAGGCATCCATGCCGAATGGTTTGCAGAGATATTCATCGGCACCTATCTGATATGCAGCATCACGGTCTTCCTCACGAGTCTTCGCCGTCAGTAGCACTACAGGCAACTGTCCGAAGTCTGGATTCTGCTTGATGCGCTTGGTCAACTCTATGCCATCCATTACCGGCATCATGACATCCGACACTACGATGTCGAGTGGTCTTTTCTCAACGATTCGCAAAGCTTGCTCGCCATTTTTCGCTGTATAGACCTCAAAGTTTGGCTCCAGTATCTGACGCATCAACTTCAAAAGTTCCGCATTGTCTTCCACTAGGAGAATCTTATATTCTTTCTCAGAAGAATCTAAAGAGAATGCTTTGCCATGTAATGACTGTTTAGTTTCCAAGCCTACAGCCACTTGCTCGGCATCTTTCTGAAGATTGCCTGAGATCCGTCTTTCGTCGATCTCTTCAGGCTGATATGCGGATTTTCTTACGGGTAGGGTCACAATAAAGGTTGTTCCTTTCCCTTCTTCGCTCTCGCAAGTTATCTTACCATGGTGGAGGTTCACCAAGTCGTAGGTAAGCGAAAGTCCGATTCCCGTGCCCATCGTCTTCATTCGGCGATAGTCACCATCCATGAATCTGCTGAAGAGATGCTTCATCTTGTCGGCGGAGATACCGATTCCATTATCCTTGATGGAAATCATCACCATGCCGTCATCCTTTAATTGGCTTGTCACCTGTATCTTACCGCCCTCTTCGGAATACTTGATGGCATTGGAAAGAAGGTTGTACAGTATCTTGTCCATCTTGTCGGAATCAAAATATTCGAAATTTCTTCCCGATGCCGACACATTTGCTTCGGCTGAAGTGTAAGAGATGTCGATGTGCTTTTGGGTAGCCAAGGCACGCAAGTTCTCGCATTCTTGAGAGATAAACTCCTGTAGATTGCCTTTGCTTACCAAAAGTCGTAGGCGACCACTCTTCGATTTGTCGATTTCCAACACTTGTCTTATCAGTCGATTGAGCCGCTCTACATTGCGCTTCATCGACTCGTAGTTTTCCGCAGGAACCTGCTCCTTCAATACATCCATAGAAGCAGAAATGACAGACAGTGGAGTAAGAAGCTCATGGGTAATGTTGGTAAAGATACGAGCTATCTGCAACTGGTTTTGCGTCTTCATGCGTTGGCGATACCAAACAATGACACCATATATGCATGCTATCAACAAAACCAGCCACAATAGTTTAGCCCACCAAGTAGCCCACCAAGGTGGCAGTACTTTTATCTTGACAGCATAGTCCATCCCTTGCCATTCGCCATAATTGTCCATGGCACGCAGATGGAGCTTATACGTACCCGAGGGTAAATTTTCAAAGCTAGCTCTGTGCTCGCCCTTGCCGCACATTACCCAGTCCTTGTCATATCCCTCCAGGCGGTAGGAATAAAGTCGCTGTTTGTTGCCATCATACGCCAACATGGCGAAATCAATCTCAATTTTCCTTACTGATGATGGGATAATTACCTGATGGGTATGGCCAGGAGGAACAATAGAAATCTCCTTGCGACCAACACTGTCCAAAGCCGTGTAGGTGACACCATCCAATAGGATGTCGGTCATCACCACTGAATTTTTATATTTGTCATAGTCTTGTCGGGCCGACTTTTTAAAATCAGAAGGATTGAAACTGACAATGCCGTTCATTCCAGCGAAATAGAGCACTCCGTTCCACCAAGATGTGGCATTTTCCTGAAACTTCACATTTTGCAAATCCCCAGACACATAGAAACGCCTAACTTCCGCCTTGCCTTGCTGGTCAAGAGACAAACGAATCAAATAGTTGTCTGCTGCCATCCACAAAGTGCCTTGTGCATCCATGTTGATCGCATAGAGTTTGTCTTCCTCTATTCCAAACTGTTTGCCCACAGGTTCAAAACAATCTTTCTGCTCATCATATCTCAGTAAGCCTCCTGACTTGGCTATCGCCCACAAACGATGTTGCCTGTCTTCCAAGCATGCCGTAGATTCTGTCAGTGGATATTTTCCATTGGAGAGATTATACCCTTTCACTTTGAGCCTGTTCTTATAGTGATAATCGCCTGTCAAAAGCAAAATACCGTTGGTCTGGGTAGAAATCCAGATTCTGCCTTTGCTGTCTTGAGTGATGTGGGATGCCTTTCCTCTGTAAAAAGGTTTGAGATATTGGGATAGGTCTAGGGAGTAGCCCTTGCCGTCAGATAGGAAAATAGCGATATGGCTCCATTGACCAGCAAGTACAATACCCTCTTTGGTCTCAGTCAGGGAAGTGATGCCTTCTTCTTCCAAAAAACTACAATTCTCAGAGTTGAGCATGCGTATCTTGCCATTCGGCGACACTACCCGAATGCCATAATACATATTTCCCATCCATATTTCTCCATTCTTTCTCTTGAGCAGAGCTGCATAAGGGCGCTTGTCTATCAACTCGCCATTTTGAGCCAATCCCATACTCTTGGAGGCTAACCAAAAATGTTTTCCATCCCAAGTAAGCAAGTCGCTGATAGGTGAAAAATGTTCTATGGACTGATAGTGTATCGGTGATGGCAAGGTGGAAAAGAGTGAGAGACCGTCGTAGGTGGATATCACAGCCATCAAACCCTTGCCATTGGATGCCAAGTATGAGAAATCGCTGGCATGGGCGTTAGGTATGTCAGTAACCTGTAATTTGTCTGAAATCACCCATACTTTTCTCTTGGAACAGACCCATACGGAATGCGTCAAAGGGTCTAAGGCTATATTATAGATACGGTCTTTTCCTGTTTCTTCGATTTTTTGGACAGTAGCTGTCTGTGGATTGGAGGGTGAAGTGACAAGTCGCAAGCCATCGTCCCATGAGCCTACCCATAATCTATCCATATCGTCAAGGCAGAGTGAATAAGCGTTGGTGCCTACTCCTTCTACAGGGCGCATCGTTTTCTTCACCTTATTATATATATACAGTCCACTCGACCAGGTACCGATATATAGGTTGCCTTTTTTGTCTTCTGCCATTGACTTGACGCTGGAACGACAAAAGGAAGCATCTACCAACTTGTCGGTTTTCTCATCGTAGCGCAAAAGTCCACCATCGGTTCCTAACCATACGATACCTTCTCTATCCACGAATATCATATAGATGATACGCTGGTTTTCGGCAGGTGCATGATAATGCTTGCGTCCTCCAGTTTGCATATCAAAGCATGCCACCCCATCGTTGGTGCCAATCCAAAGGCGATGCTGGCGGTCTTCCGCCATGCACTGCACATAGTTGTCTGGCAACAAGAGAGGGGAGGTCAAGGTGGAGGAAATCTGCAAGAAAGAATAACCGTCATACTTCAATATGCCAGAAGAAGTGGCCATCCACATCATTCCCCTGCTATCAAACATCACTTGGCGCAATTCGTCGGAAGTGGTGATGGAAACAGACGGCAAGGGGAAAATGTCCCTCTGCTTTTCCCGTATTATTTGTGTCTTTGTCTCTGTTAAGAGAATGGACAAAAGCAAGAGAATCCATGAGATTTTTGTCCTCATAACGGTATATTTATTGTTATTGTTTAGCTTTTAGATGAATATATTTTCTATGCAAAGTTACTTGATAATTTTTGGATTACCAAGAAAAGATAGCCCAAAAACTCATCTTTGCCTCAAAAATAACGTTATATTTACCATCTTTCACGATAAATTACCATTCCTTTCATTATTATTATATAACTTTGCGCCATCCTCCCATTTGGAAAGGACAACTAACAATGTAACTATCGTAAATAACATTCATTACAATACAAAGAAAATATGAAAGCAAAGTATCGTATCGGATGGGCTTGCTTGTTGATGACAAGCTTGTGCCCGATGTCTGGTCTCGCCCGAAACTGCCAGGATACCAACTCCTCGGCAGCCAACTCCGTGCAAGACGAAAAGGATTGGAAATTGGTTTGGAACGACGAGTTCAATACCAATGGTCAGCTTGATCCTAAAGTCTGGGATTACGAGGAGGGATTCAAGCGCAACCATGAGGCGCAATGGTATCAGAAGGCCAATGCTTATTGCAAGGATGGCAACCTCGTCATCGAGGCTCGCAAGGAGAAGAAACTTCGCAAGAATCCTCGCTTTGACAAGGCGAGCAAGCAATGGCCGACCAATATTGAGAAAATCGAATATACCTCAGCCTCTGTTAACACTCGGGAAAAGAAGGAATTCCTCTATGGAAGAGTGGAGGTGAGAGCGAAGGTTCCTACTGCCGGTGGTGCGTGGCCTGCCATTTGGCTCTTGGGACGTGGTATGGACTGGCCTTCGAATGGCGAAATCGACATGATGGAGTTTTATCGCAAGCAAGGCGTTCCGCATATCCTTGCCAACGCTTGTTGGGGAACTGATAAGCAGTGGACTGCCAAATGGAACAGCAAGGCTGTGCCTTTCTCCCATTTCACCGACCGCGACGCACAGTGGGCTGATAAGTTTCATATCTGGCGCATGGATTGGGATGAACAGAGCATCAAACTCTATCTCGACGATGAACTGCTGAATGAAATCCGTCAAGACGAGGCTGTAAACGGCAAGTTGGGCAATGGCGAACAACCTTTCAAGAAACCACAGTATCTCTTGCTCAATCTCGCCCTGGGTGGTGACAATGGTGGTGAGATCGCAGACGAAGCCTTGCCTATGAAGTATCTCATCGACTACGTGAGAGTGTATCAGAAGAATCCGAACTCTTCCAAGACTTCGGTGGAAAATACATACAGCGGAACAGAAATCACTCCTGAGGGAGCTTGGTGCTGGTTTGCCGACCCTCGTGCCATGCACTTCGAGAGCAAGGACGGCAGCATCAACAAAAGTTACATCGGCTATATTGATGTACACGGCAACATCAAGGCGATGCAATACGATTTCAAGGAGAAGAAACAGACGGAAGTGTTGGTTCGTTCTTATTTCCAGCCCGATGACCACGACAACCCAACCTTCCTTGCCTTGCCCGACAATCGAATCATGGTGTTCTACTCTCGCCATACCGACGAGCCATGTTTCTACTATCGTGTGAGTCGCAAACCGGGCGACATCACCACTCTCGGTGAGGAGAAAGTCATCAAGACGAAGGACAATACTACTTATCCTTCTCCATTCATCCTCTCCGATGATCCTACTCACTTTTATCTTTGCTGGCGTGGCGTGAGATGGCATCCTACCATCGCCAAAATCACTTTGCCCGATGCCAATGATGATGTGAAGGTGGAATGGGGACCTTATCAAATGGTACAATCTACTGGTGCCCGTCCGTATGCCAAGTATGCTTCGAATGGAAAGGACAAAATTTATCTTACTTATACCACGGGACACCCTGACAATGAGTCACCCAACTGGTTGTATTTCAATTATGTTGACATCAATAAGCTCCAGTTACAAGACATCCATGGCAAGGTGTTGTCCAACATTGCTGACGGTCCGTTGAAGGTAACGAGAAAGGCTGAGTATCTACAGCAACATTCTGAAACTGTCGTGGATGCACCACATGAGAGAAACTGGGTATTCCAAGTTACACCAGACAAGCAAGGAAACCCTGTGATTGCGATGGTAAGAATATCTACCGACAAAAAGTTGCACGATTTCTACTATATGCGCTGGAATGGCAAAAAATGGCAGAAGACCTACGTCGGCAATTCGGGTGGTCATTTTCATCAGAGTCCTAACTTGGAACGTTGCTACAGCGCAGGCATGGCCATCGACCCTGCCCATGTCAACATCGTTTATGCCTCCATGCCAGTAGTGGGCAAGTATGGAAGAGTGTATGAAATCTTTAAATATACGATCGGTGATGACGGCAAGATTGTCAGTACGGAGCAAATTACCAAAAACTCGAAGAAGAACAATGTGCGCCCTTACATCTTGCCTGATTCGGAGAACACTCCGTTGCGATTGACATGGATGAACGGTGATTATTACGACTGGATTGTGAGCAAGCAGCGTCCAAGAGGCTATTGCACTGCTCTACATGCTGATTTCGCAGGATTCGAGAATGCTGTAAATACGGCAACTAATTCCTACGGCATGAAGAACGGTGAGTATGATGCTAAGAAAGTAAAGTTTGATGCCAAGAAAGATTTCCATGTATCTCTCGACTTAGACTTGAAACAGCAGAACTACCAAGGTTGTTTGCTCAAGTTGGGTAAGTTGTCTTACTGGTTGGATGGCGAGAGCTTGAAGCCAGAGGTGAGATATAAGAAGCAGGTTTGGAAGAGCACCAATAAGTTGGCGACATCCGATTGCTGGAAGACCGAGGACCGTGGTACTGGAGGCAGATGGTATGAGCCAACAAAGCTCGACAAGGTTCACTTGCAGATGGATTATGAGGCTGGAGTATTGAGCGTTTACCTCAATGGCTTGCTCGACCAGAAGATTTATATAAATCCATAATCTGAAGGTTTACATCAAGCCATAAAATTAATAAAAACAAAAGAGGGTGTGGCATAAGTCATGTCCTATGCGCCCTGAAAGGGCAATCTGCCCGTCTTAGTCTGCTATCCATAGGATTTATGACACCCCCTCTTTTCGTACTCTTCAATTTTTTGCGTTAGTGTTCGTTCGTTAGAGTTACATCCCGAAGTGTTCCAATGCCGCAGCCACGCCATCCTCTTCGTTCGATAGGGTCACGTAGTCGGCTTCGGCTCTTACCTCTGGTGCGGCATTTTCCATCGCCACGCCCATACCAGCCAGCTTGAGCATGCTGAGGTCGTTGTAGCCATCTCCGAAGGCTATCATGTCGGCAGGGGTGAGATTGATTTTCGATAGCAATCGCAATAGAGATTGCGCCTTGTCGATGCCCTTAGGTACCAATTCGAGAAAGAATGGGGCGGAGCGGAAGATGTCCATCTTCTCCCAGGGCGGACGCATCAAAATGCGTTCGCCTGTAAAAGTTTTGACAAATACTCCTC
>ERZ808259.380-NODE-380-length-20669-cov-3.875473_pt1 | contig 20669 bp, 24 predicted proteins | sample MGYA00521279_ERZ808259 | MGnify/ENA primary metagenome ERZ808259 (study PRJEB31516, sample SAMN03275586) | gut metagenome | biome: mammalia-associated habitat; material: feces | host: Papio cynocephalus | place: Kenya | collected 2012-07-27 ... | reverse complement strand
AGTGGTTGCGCAAAACCGACCTTTAATCTGCCGAATTTTGTAGGCAGATATCCGAAAGGCGGGATTGTGGGACGATACGGAGGATCAGCCGTTCCGAATATAAAGGCGAATTGGAATTGCCGCGGCGTCCGCGCAGAAGTCATTCTGTTTAAAGGAACAGGAGCGATTGTAACTGATACAAGCGTTCTTGCTGGTGGCTCTTCAGCAAGTGCAAGTACTGGTTTTACAGGTCATTGGGCACAGTCATTTGATGCATCAAGAGTAAGCAGTGTTTATAAAAACACTACAACGGTTGATACTGAAAATGCTACTGTCACTTTTTGTATCCGATACTAATAGCGGATGCAGAATTTAATACTATTACTTGTCGGAATTACGAGACTTTCAGAACGACCGTATGCGGAATTACTTCTTGAAGCGTCGAAGTCTTGAGAAGTTTGACCGTCCCATGTCGTTGTCATTATACACGCTGAGCCGCCCCCTGCGCTATAAGTCCCTGTGTTGACTGCCCCAGTACCGTCATACAAGACTGGGCGTCTGTCGTCTCGGCTTGCTCCTTGCGCAGTCCAAGACGCGGTAATGTTCGGCAATGCCCCCGGCATCTCGACACCAGCGGAAAATCTCCCCGATTGCCATACCGTTCTTTCATCAAAATTCGGCAGATTAAAGGTCGGTTTTGCGCAACCACTTCCGCAAGGTTTTGTCGCAAACGCCGCAACGCTTTGCAATCTTCCGACGGGATACCCCTTTTTTTAGCCACAGAGCGATTTTGTCTTTGAAGGCTTCCAACTTATGCTTTTTCGTCTTTGCTCCTACTGGACGCCCTAATTTGACGCCCTGCTGTTTGCGATATGTCAACGCTTCCCGTGTTCTTGCCGAAATCATCCGCTGTTCGATTTCCGCAGACATCCCAAAACAGAAAATCAGCATTTTCGACTGGGGCGAATCGTCAAGGACAAAGTTTTCTTTCACGGAATAGACAATTACGCCTTTTTCAAGCAAGTCTTCAAACAGGCGGCAAAGTGTGAAAATGCGGCGTGACAAGCGTGAAAGTTCCGAAACGATAACGACATCGCCCGCTTTCAAACGGCGGGCGAGCTTGCCAAGATTCCGCTCTTTCGGGTCTTTCGTCCCAGAAACCTTGTCGATGATGTACTTGTCTATGCGCAAGTTTAACGCCTTGGCCTTGGCATCCACGCCCTGCCGCTGATTCTGTTCGTCCTGCGCAATCGACGAAACACGCAGATAGGCGTAAACGGTCATTTAGCCCATTCTTCAAACGTTTTCGGGTCAGAAAGCCACCAGTTTTCTTCCAGTGTGTAGTCGCGCAGGTACTCACGGTAAGCTTTGTACTGTTCGCGTTCTTCCTCTGTTATAGGCGCGTCGCCTAACTGGGTGAAGTCGGTCTTTTGCAGATACCAGTCGCGAACGGAACGGACGCTTGCTTTCTTATCGTCTTCCGTCGGGACGTAAGGTTCAGACTCTTTTTCTTTTTCCTGTTCTTTGTATTCCCAGACGTCGCCGCTCCACACGATATCAAAACCCTTTTTTTCTTCGGGTGGCGGCATCAGCGTACAATCGGCAGGTAAAAGCCAAACATCTTTACCCTGTAACTTAGACTCCAACGGGTCAAGGTGCATTTCCTCGGACTTCAGAAACGTCTTTTTTAGTTGGTCGTAACGGTAACAAACAGCCATTTGTGTTTCCTTTCAAAAAGTTTTGGTCATTATAACAAACCGCCTGATACATTTCAACGTATTCAAAACCGACCTTTAATCTGCCGAATTTTCTTGATAGGTATCCCGTCGGGAAAGGTTCTTTAGGTAATGCTGGAACTCTATTGAATCAAGGGCTTCCGAATATCACTGGCGACAATGTTTTCGGTGTTAAAACAAATGGGGCTTTTAAAGACGGCGCAACAACAATTTATTACGCCTACAGTAGAGGCGGAGCACCTGTATTTGTTTCTTTCGACGCTTCCCGTTCGTCCGCTGTTTACGGCGCGGCGACAAGAGTCCAGCCTTTTTCGTCGGTTGTGAATTTTTGTATTCGGTATTAATAGCGGATGCAATAGTGTCTTTGTGGCTGAGTAATGTTACTTAATCCGACCGCGCGGTAATGAGTTTTTCTTTCGGACACCGTTCCCGCATGTCCGCGGGTGTAAACCGTTAGCCTAGCACCTGTTACATCCTCTTGCGCCGTTGATGCGAAGTAGTTATAGCCGTCACTGTCAAAAGTATCGACTGTCGCCAAACTATCATACGCATTTCCGACATACGGCACAGCAAATGTTACACCTTGTGCGATATTCACGACAGATCGTTCCGCAAAACCCCACTGATCGACCACGCCGTTTGAATAACGCAGGTAGGCGGTAGTTCCATTTCTATAGTATTGCACCAACCGAATGTCGTTTTCAAAATTCGGCAGATTAAAGGTCGTGTTTCCGTCCCCAACTCCCCATATCGTACCGATGACGTTGAACAGATTGGCATACGTAGTACGGGAAATAGCCGCGCCGTTGCAAATCAAATAGCCAGCTGGCGCGGTATCTGCACCCCAAATGATAATCGTCCCAACAGGATTGCCGGTCGCTTGCGCATAGGCGGAAACAGCCGCGCTTGACGGATATTTGTTGGTAGCCGCTGATACCACCTGTTCCATATTCGACAAAAGTTGCGTATTTGTCGGGTCAAACGCCAGTGCCCAGTTGTCCGTATCCTGCGGCGGCGGGTTCGCCCCGTTCGCTCCCGTCTTGTTTATGTAAATTTTCGGCAGTTCGTCGCCCGTCTGATATATCACGACGCTTTGCAACGCTTTTACGGGCGCGCCCGCCTGCCAGAACGTAATACCGTCGCGCCACTGATTCCACAGCATTTCCGCAAAGACGCGCTGAACGCCGTTCATTTCTTCCAAACGCGGCAACAACAAACCGTAATCGGTAGCCGCGCCCCAGCCCTGCTCCCAAGCGGGGGACGCCTGTATCTGATTAGGATCGGTCGTCTTCACGCCGTCGCCGATCTTGCCGCCGCCCTGTTGGAAAGAACCGAACTGCCCCACGTCGTTCGTGTTGCTTGCGAATTTTTTCAGCAAAAACCTATCAGCCATTGTTAAACCTCGTCGTTGTATGTTGCGAATTGACCCGCTCCAAGCGGTTCTTGCGTATATGTGCCAAAACTTAAAGTTATAGGACTTTCCGTATAGCTTTCATATTTTCCGAATCCGAAAAACTTTTTATCGGACGTGATGATTTTCACTCTTGCCCCGATTCCGGCGGGACGCGGTAAAATATCGAATTTTTCAAACAATGCCTTTTCGTTGTCGGTAAGCTCAAATCCGATAATAAAACGGATATACGTCATATCCTGCGAATCGACGCCGAAAAACGAACCGCGCCCCGCAAATAGGTCACGGAAAAACTCGTTAAGACTCGCAAGCGTGCCGTCCCAAGAAAAAAGCTTGATCTGCATAACTTCCCGAAACTCGGCGTCCGTCAGCGTGTACTTGTTGCCGTCGTCGTCTTCAAAAACGCGGGAAATGTTAAGCAACTTTCCCCAGTAGTTATCCAGTGCCTGCGTCGTGCAAGTCCGAATATCGAAAAACTGCCCCATTAAATCCGTGATTATATCGCCGATCAGCGTGTCGTACACTTCCGCCCGCTTCATCATCAGGGCGGCAACGTTGGTATAGCCGTACTGCCGCTCCAAGACGTTTAGCGATACCTGTTCATATATGCCGAGTTCCGCCATTAAATCACCTCGAAAGAAATGTTTTCAGCCGAAACCGTCGGGATTTGATTCGCGTCAACATTAACGTAAATCGCCCAGTCGCCCGCCGAGTCGCTCCGAACGGAAATGGAGTAAATTTCCGCATACAGAAAATCTCTCAACGCCTGATTGATCGTGAATGTTGAAATGTTTTCCGCAATCTGCAAAGTGTTCAAATTGAAGTAGGAAACGATTTTTTCCTTGATCAAATCCTGCACGTTCGACGGCGTCGTATCCGTCGGGTGATACGACACTTTGATGAAAATCGGCAATTCCGCAGGGCGTTCGATCCGGTAGTTGTTGTTGTATTTCGACAAAATATCGTAATAGGTGATTAAGGTGTTGCCCGTCATCGGACAACCCAGCGTTTTGGTTTTCGTCAACGTTTCGGCGATTGCGTCGCCCGTCCCGCCCAGAGCGGCGACGTAAATGGAATACGGCGGCATAACGACGCCGCGAATAACGTTTTCGACATTGACGGGGTTTTCTTGAACAAAAGCTGAAACGACGCCCGCCGTCTGCCCGACGTTTGCGGCGATCGCTCCCAAAAGAGTCCTTGACCGCATTTGCAACAGAGTCCCTAAAATTCTCTGCCTGAAAACGTTGTCCGATTCCGTATCAACGCCGACAATCCCGTTTGTCGGATTGGTGACGCTTTCCCAACCGATCACCGTTGTGACGATTTGATTTAAGTTTCCCGCCAAGCATGGAATCTCCCCGCCGACCGTGCATTGAAATTGAGCCGTCGCTTTGCCGTCGTCACCGATAATAACGACGTTTGTAAGCGCAAAAGTGTTTTCACCGTCGGACGCCAGCGCGCCGATCGGGACAATCGCCCCAGCCGATCCCGTCAGAACCGCCGTGACGACCGTTTGCGTATCTTTTTTACGATAATACCCAAACCTTGCGCCGACGCTATCAAGCGCGCTCCCCGTCGCCGTGAAAATGTTGTTTGCGTTCAACAAAAGCGCGATATCGTTCATAAACGAAACGACCGTTTCCGTGTCGTTCAAAATCAGCTGTTTCTGAACGCCGTCATTGACGTTCAGCGTCGCGCCCAACGCCGCCTTATAAGCTTCTTCAAACTTTTCTTTGACAGTGGACGTATCGACCGTAAAAACGCCGTCGGTATTGACTTCAAAAAAAGGATTAGACATTCGTCACCCCGTATATTGTTTTGATTTCCGCGTTGACCGAAAAAGACTTGTCGCCGCGCGCGATTTCGATATTCGCAACCTCGGTTATATCGTCCGACTTCCCGATCTGTTTGGCATAAACGTTTTTTATATACTCTTCTCCGCCGAATTTTCCCAACAGATCGCCATTGTAATCGATCCCGTCCGTCAAATCATACGGGTTTTCACCCTGATTGAACAGGACGCGGGACTGCACGTCCTGAACGCAAGCGTCCAAACCGTCCAGCAGTTTGATGTTGCCGTTTTTATCCAGTTCAATGCCTTTTTCATTTGTCTTAATCGTTATCATTGCGCAGTCACCTTTGCAGAACCCGCCGTGATCGTTCCCGTCCATACGCCCGCCGATGATCCGCTGGCAACCGTAACGGATACGGCGTCGCCAACTCTCGCCACCGCCGCGCCGCCAGCCCCTCCCAGACTGACGGCATCAGCTGTAACCGTCGCCGACTTCGCCGATACGTCCACCGCTTCCGTTGCTGTTATTGTAGCAGATTTTGCGGAAACCGCAACCGCTTCCGTTGTCGTGACCGTCGCCGACTTCGCCGATACCGACAAAGCCCCCGTTGTCGAAACCGTGATTCCCGCGTCGTCCAGCACAATGGACGAGGTCGCCGCTTCCGCCGCCGTTCCCGTCCGCGAAATAGTGAGCTTCGTTCTTTTCGTCGGGAAAAAGTCGATCGGCAGAAAAAAGCCGTTTGACGGGCTGAATTGCCGCAGTCCGCCGACCGCTTCCGTATGCAAAACGGCGTATTTCGTCACGTCGCTTTTGCAAGCGATCAGCAAGCCGTAATCGCCCGCCGCCGCTTCAAAGGACAATTCCGTACCGCCGCCAAGAAAATACAACGGGCGGACGTTGCAAATATCGTTGTCCGAACCGATTGATAGCGTTTTCCCGCTTGTCGTTTCTTGCTTAACAACTGGCCGGACTGTAAGATATCCGTCCGCCCCGACTTCTACCACTTTCACCGGATCGGCTGTAAAAACAAAATCGGACAAGTACGTTTTGACAATTTGCCGGAACGCCGTGAAAACGTCGCTTGAACAAGCCGGATTTGTATTTGGTGTGTTGCTTTTCATTGCCGATAAAGCCCCTCTTTGACAAGCCACAATTCGTTTTTCCAATCGTTGCCGCGCGTGTCAAAAGACGTTCCGATCGTTTGAACGATAAACACTTCACCCGACAACTGCGGGAATTTTGACGAAACCAGCCGTACTTTTTGCCCCGTCCTGATCGACGGATCAAGACGGACTCTTACCCGCGCCCCCTCGTTCGTCGGTATAGGCGCGCCTATCATATTCGACGAGTCGATCTTGTACGTCCGCGACAACGCCACCGCTTCCCCGCTTTTTTTCGCAACGACCGTATCGTTTTCAACATAACAATCAATCCCCGCGATTTCCGCCAGATACCGCAAGTGATTCGTTATCGGCTGATTTTGCAGTGAATAATTCGCCACCGTCATCAGTTTTACCGACGTGCTGATCCGCGGCAGATAGCCCAGTTTCGACGCTATGCGGGCGACAATTACGGAAACGGGCGTTATCCCGCTGAAACTCAAAGAAACGACGCTGTTTAAAGTTTCCGCAAAGCTCCCCATGCACTTCAATTTAACGGAATAATTCTCATTGTCCAGCGACGGCAGGGCTTCGGTAATCGTGCCGTTGAACATAATCCCGTGATTGTTTTCATAGCCGATATCCAAAACAATTTCATTCCTGATTTGATTGACAACCCACGTGGAAAAGCTGGTTGAAAGAAACGCCATTTTGTCGAGTTTCAGCCCGTAAAGCGTGAAGTTCGCTTCCGCCGACGCGCCCGAAACCGTCGCCGATATATCGCCTGTGATTTTGAAATAATCGTCCAGATTCGACAATACCCGCTTGTTTGTCGTGACGACCCGACCGTCGTATAGTGTCAGGCGCAAGTACCGTTTCGGAATTGTCCAATCAATCCCCCGCATAGCCTTGCCCCTCGAAAACATAGGCGTCGTCGTACACCAAGATAAAGCGGTCGTTGAACTCCGAATAGCGCGGATCGTCGTTACCCGTCTTGTCCATAAAATACAGATTGCCCTTGCCGGACTTCCACGGCGATTCCCACAACAACGGGGACAAGTTCACGCACGCCCGACCGCCGATCTTGCTTTCGTTTTCGCCGTCGTTTGTCGTGATGTCGCAAATCATCGAGCCGTTGCGCAAAGTCCTCCAGCTGAAATCAATGGCGATTTCGTCAAGGTCAAAGGAAACTGATCCGTTTGCGGTTACGGGTAAAACAATCTGGTATTTCATCAGCCGAGTCCTATCTTAGAGCAAATCCCGCCGAAAATCGTTTTCGCGTCCGAAATCAGGCGCAACACTTCGTTATCCGCCGTCGGGGCAAGGTTTTGCTGAAAATCCATAATCACTTCAAAATAGCCGTAATTGTCCAGCGTTTCGGGGATTTCGTAACCGATCAGCGAATAGTTTTCATACAATCCGCTTTTTGTCTGAATATCCAACCGGCAGACAACATCGATATACTGTTCCAGTTGCGCCTTTGTCCGGTCGATAAGCGATTTTCCGCCGCCAAGGTATGACAACAACGCCCGCGCCGCTTGTCCTGCCAAAGAGGGACGTTGAATAATCCCTCTGACGGAAATCACGTTCGGCGTCCGAAACTTACCGTCCGTTCGGTATTCGTTCGATTCCGTCGGGTAGGTCGTCATTGTTGAAGACGCTTTGAAATTGACCTCTTGGATCGAATCAAAAGCCAAAACAACCTTTTTTTTGCCCAAAGAGTCAACATACATAATGGCGTAAGGATTCGCCCCCATAATCAATTCTTTGAACGAGTCAAGATACGTTGTCGCCATTACCTAACCCCCGTCGCGCCTTGTTTGACAATCGAAACTAGCTTGTCTTGCATTTCGTCGGACGTGCCGTTGAAATTGAAAGTCTGGTTCACCGTTGAAGTCTTGTTGTTGTTCGTCGTCGCCGTGGACGCCGAGTTGTTCACCGTCGAATTTACGATCTGCGCGTTTTGCGCGGCGGATACTTCGCCGGAACTCCGCAACTGCCCTTTAAACGCTTCCCTGTTTTTCCTGATAGTCCGCGCCTGTTCAATGGATATTCCCTGCTGATCGGCGTATTCCTCATCGGTCATTTCTTCAATCGGCTTTTTCACGCCGCCGGTCAGTTTTGCCGCAACCCACCCCATGGCTTCGCCAAGCTTGTTGATCGGCGTCAACACCAGATTTATATCGTCGATCAGTCCGCGGCAGAAATTGGAAAACGGCGTACCCGTCGCGATAAAACGATCCATCGCCGCTTTGATGTCGTCAAAATAAACAATCCCCAAGGCGATAGCCGCGATTGTCGCCGTAATCGGGTTTGCGGCGATCAAAGCAAATACCAGTTTCAGCGGCGCGATCAGTCCGGCAATACCCGATTTCAAGAAAACGAAAACGTCAACGGCCGGTTTAAACAAAAGCATCGCCCCGCTGATCCCGATAAAGAACTTGCGCGTCGTTTCACTCTGATTGTTAAACCAAGCCAAAGCGTTGCCGATCTGTTGCAACGGCTTTAAGACGAAATCAAGAATGACTGTTCCGACGCCGTACCACTGTTGCTTCATTGTCGCCAAAATGCGGGAAAGCTGGGTCACCTTGTCCGCCGTTCCCTGATTGACGACGTTCATCTGCTCCGCTTGTTTGCGGATTTTCCCATATTCCTCGTCGGGCGCGCGCAACATCTGCAAAGTTGCGGGAGAGGAAAGCCCCAATTCCTGCGCCACTTTCAACTGTGCCGATCCTGACAATCCTTTGAATTTCGCCCGCAGATCGTCGATCACCTGCATTGAATTTTTCATCGAACCGTCGGCGTTCGTGAGCGATAAACCGACTTGCGCCGATACCGCCCGCAAAGACCCGCCGCCAGTCGTCTTAAAGTCGGTGATCGCCTGTTGCAGGCTCTTCAAATCGTTTATGCTTTCGTCGGTATTTCCGCCAAACATTGAAAGCACGTTTGAAAAGCGGGAAACTTCCTCTACCGGCAAAGAAAACGTGTTTGAAAAATCCGCCAGCTTTTTTGTCTGGGTATAAATATCGGCAAGGGCTTTTACGCCCCCGCCGATAGCGGCGATCCCGCCGAATCTGCCAATAAACGTTTGGCTAATATCGGTCGCCGTCTGTTTGATCGTGCCTTTAAAATCGGAAATCTGCTTTTTCGCCGATTCCGCATTGACAAAGAAACTAATGACCGCGCGACTGAACGCCATTTGAAAGACTCCTGTTGTAGGACGCGATTTCGTTCTGCGTCCGAACGTATTTTACCACATACGAAAGCCAAAAATCAAACAGGTCTAACGTCGCCAGTTCCCGCGCCGACACTTCCGGATTTATCAGGCTTCCGATTTCGTTTCTGACGCCGAATTGAGAGTAGCTGACAAGTCTTTTGCTTTCTTGGTCAATTTCTGGAAGACTTCGTATCCCTCTAAAAAACCTTGCTGAAATTCCAGTACCTCCGTCGCCAGTTGCAACAAAGCAATCGGATTTTCAAACTCGTTCAATGCGTCTTCAAGCGTGTAATCGGGAACGGTGACTTTTTTCCCCTCGGCGTCCATCGGCGCGGCAAGCGGAATCAATTCGGGCAAAAAATCCTTGATCGACACCTTGCGCCCCTGCATAACGTCCTGTGCCGCTCCCGCGATTTTGTCGATCATATCCAGCCCCTCGACGACTCCCATCGCGCGGATTTTGAAGTACCGGACGTTATCCAAATCCTGAATCTTTACGATTTTTGTTTTCTGCATTTTTTGCGCTCCATAAAAAAACGCGCTCTTAATTTGCGGGGAAAGAAGAGAGCGCGTTGCTTCCTTGTCGGTCGGCTAATAACCTATCCCCGCAAACCTCGTTACAACGGCAAAGTCACCGGAACGCCTGCAAATTTGAAGACGTACTTTTTCGACTGCTGACCGTCGTCCAGCGTGGCGGAATTTCCGCCCGCCGCCGTCGTCACTTTACCGCCGGAATAAATCGTTTTCGTCCCCAGCATACGGTTGACTTCCATATAAGTCAACTCGTAATCCGTCGGCTGGACGCCGAACGAAACGGACGAAAGCTCAATGATCCGATCCAGATATTTTCTGGTCGAGCTGTTCGGCTTAAACGTCATCGTCGCCGATCTGACAACCGGCTTAGTGTTGGTCGTGCTCAAACCGTCCGCGCCCACGTCGATCGTTGCGACTTCCACGTCGTCCCAGACGATCCCCGCTTTATCCAGCCCCTCGCAACGGAAGGACGCGAAAATCGGCGCGGCGGTAAAAACGCCCGTGATCGTCGAAAAGCCGTTTTCCTGACCCTGTACATTTTCAAAAGCCATTTTTTTTACTCCCTGTTAAACGCCATAAATCGACGCGTTGAAAACAACTTTGTTAATGACGCCGCCCGCCAGATAAGCGTAACGGATTCGACGCCGCTTTTCCGCAACGTCCGTTTCCGTCAGGCTTTCCACACGGAAAAAGTACCCGTTGTTTTCGACGGCGTCCGACGCGTCGGACGAACCAAACGACTGCGTAATCGAAATCCGATCAGTCGTTGACAATTCGCCGTTGTAAGCAATCGCTCCGTTTCTCTGGAACTTCTGGAAAGACGGGGCAACCAACGCCGCCAGCGTTTCCTCTGCGTCCGTGCCGCGCAGTTTCAGCTTTTCAACGGCGTTCAAACCGTTAATCACCGCCAAGCGCAGATCGCTTTCCAAACCCGCCTGATTCGCCTGCGTGTCTTCGGTCGCGAAATCGCCCAACATCAAGCCCGTACCGTAATACGTTTGCTCTTGGTCGCCGTAACCGACGGAATAAACAAAGCACGCGCTCAAGTCGTTCAACTTGTTGTAAATGCCCAGATTCGTCTGTCCCGCCTGATATTCGGTGACTTTGCCGTATTTCGTAACGGACGTGTAACCCGTCGCGGGCTGATAATTGTAGTTCTTTGTCCCGTTTTCGACGCCGTAATCGGTGGACGCCGAAATCGCCGCGTCCAGAATGTTCACGTTTTCGCCGTTCGGATCGTAACACAAAGTCACGCCCGTATAAGACAGATCCTTTACCTTGCCGGAAAATTCGGACAAAGCGTCCATATCGGCAAAATTGAACGCCAGCTTCCAAACCGTGTAAAGCGTCTGATTTTCGACGGTCATCTGCAACCAAGCGGCGGACGCCAGCATATCGGCGGTTTCAACCGTTTCAAGCGTGGTGATCGTGAACCCGACGGGATTCGCGTCCGCCAGTCGTTCGCAGAAGTCGGCGAAACCCTCTTTATCGACGCCCTGCGACAAAATCGCAGAGGTCAAACCCAAGGCTTTCAGCGTGTCCGCTTCGCCCGTGAAAGCCGCGATTGTCGCCGCCGCGCCTTTTTCGCCCGACGTGATAATGAAACCGCCCGTTGTCGTGTTGTATTCAACGGTCGCGCCCGTGAACGCCGCGCCGCCGTCCGCGTTACCCTGCAACGCCGTCTGCAAAGTCGCCGCGACGTCGGAATATGCGTTAGCCGCGGAAAAGTCCAAAGCGGTCGCTTCAAAAGCCGTGCCGTCAAAAGTAACCGTAAGCTTGCCCGCCGTGATTTTCTTCAATTCCGCCAAGCCGTTGTCGGGCATCTGCCCGCCGATCGCAAAGGGCGCGGTGTCTTCGTCGTACCAGCGCATGATTACCGCCTTTTCAGGCGACAATCCGGACTTCGACAAGAAACCGAAATACTTCACCAGAGCGTCATAAACCTTGTCTTTGCCGAAAGACAGGGCGTAATCCGCCGCCGAGGTGAAAACCAGATAAGGCACGGACGTGGGGATCAGGTCGTTTTTGACCGCCAAAATCAAATGCTGTTTTTCAGCAGTGAAAGCGGGCTTAACGACTTTCGCCGTCGTCGGTGCGATAACATAAAAAGGAATCGACATTTTTTAAACTCCGTTGTTATTGCGCAATATCAACCGCCGCCGTCGCAACCTGTTCAAGCGCGGGTTGATTCTCATCTGTCCATTCGTCCATAATGAAAAAGGACATTCGGAAAGAATACCGTTCAAGATAGCGTTTATTATCCTGCAAATCGCTCAAATTTTCAATATCCGTCACCGTTTTCAGATTAAACGGCGTGTCAGGCGTATTGTAGAAAAAATCTTTCAGCCGCTGTTTCAACGTCAACGCCGTATCCAGCGCGTCAGCTCCGAAACAATCAAACTGGACGGTGTAAATCCGCTCTTGCGAATAAGTGACCGAAACCGTCCCCGCTTCGGCGTTGTACGCCGTTGTCCGGTGTTGCGACGCCGCAACATCTTCAACGGGCAAAATGTTCAGAGATACAAAATCGCCTTTCGGCAACGGCACGTCCGACAAGTACGGATCGACAAACTGGATTCCCGCGGGCGCTTGCTTTTGGATATAATCGAAAATATCAGACCGTTTCATCTTTCGCCCCCGCTCCCGCTTCGATCAAATAGGCGTATCCCTGCCGCCAGCCGTTTTGAATCCAGTCGGATTTTGCCACAAGCTGATACTTGTCGCCGTTTTCCGTCGTGAAAACGTCCGCCCCCAACTGACGCAAACGGTCGATCTGCGTAACGTCGGCGGAAATAAACACCGTGAAATACTGATACGCGTTCACGTCAAAGCCGAGTTTGACGACCGTCTGCAAATCGGCGGGCTGGATTTTGCCTTTCAGCGTCAATTCCGTTTCCGTCACCGTCGGCGTTCGGGCGTCTGGTGTCCATTCCGTGGCCGTCTTCTTAAACGTCAATTCCTGCCAAGGATTGATTACCGCCAGAGCGTCCGCAACCGTATTGTGTAAATTCAATCCCTGCATTATTTCACCTCGAAAGCGGGGCGGCGCAACCCGTTGCCCGTGTCAACCAGAGTATGCGAACTTCCTTTTTTCGCAACCGTCGCCGGTGCGTTCGGCGGCGGGACGTTCGCGTCAATCGCCCTGACGATATCGTCGCGCATTTCCGCGCCGACTCGGCGTAAGACCTGATCCATTGTCCGCCCCTTGTCCAATTCCGACTCGGCGATTTTTGCCCACTTGTCCGAATTTTTAGCGGCGTTCGTCATAAACGGACGCGGCGGAATTTTCCCGTCGGGCGTTCCATGTTCTTGGATCATTGCGTTTTTCGCCACTTCAAGACCTTTTGCATTTCCCTTGTCGGGGTATGATTTGCCCTCGAAATATCCCGCCATCGCTTCGGTCGCGCCTGACAACTGCTTGTCAATTTGAGCAAGCATCTGGTCGATTTCGCCAAAGTCGATTGAGCAGGAAAAATTAGACACGCCAGCCCCCCGTCGTGTAATACGGATACGGATCGCTTCCTTTTTCAGGCAAAGGCGGCTGGATCAAATTCAAAATCTGGATCAGCTCCAAACCGTATTCCGTGCGGCTCAATGCCCAATCCCTGATAGAATTGACGGGGACGGGTTGAAAGCCCGCCGATACGCCGCCCTCGGTCGCGCTTGTCAGACGCCCGCCCGTCTTGTCGGGATTCTTCAACAAAAACAGGACGTGCGCCGTCGCCAGATAAACGCCCTGCGTCTGTAAATCCTTTTCAAGCAGGATTTCGCCTACAACGTTGGAAATGCAGGACTTCGCCCGCGGTTGCGCGTCATCCAAATCCTCTTGCGTCAAATTCAACGCCGCCAGATCGGGGAATCGCTTGTTGAACTCGTCAATTATCGGAATAATGATTTCAGGCATTTTTTTCAGCTTCCTTTACCGCTTCCGTCAGTTGCGCCCGTCCCCATTCGCGCGGCACTTTCACGCCCAAGGACGCGGCGTATTTCTTCAAATCCGCCCATTTCATACCGTCAACGGACGCTTTAACGTCAACGCCCGCAACAGCCTTTTTTGCTTCGGTCGCCGTCAGACGTTCGCAACCGTCCACGCCCTCGGTGAATGCCAGCTCGCGCCCCGCCGCTTCCGCTTCTTTCGCCTTTTCGTTCCAAACAAAAAAGCCCGTCGGGTTTTTGTCCGAAAAAGTGTTTTCGCGGATAAAACCGCCGTAATTGTTTAAAATATATTCCCAGTCTTCATCTGAAACAGTGTTTAAAACACCATTCCCTTTTATGCGACAAACGCCGTTCGGTGTCCGAAAGGCAATTTCTGAAACTTGTTTATTGACTATAATCATTTTTCGCGCTCCGTTGTTTGCGCAAGGGCGGGTTTTTGCGCCCGCCCCCGCTGTTCGTTAAATGCCCGTGTAGCGGACGATCATCATCGGCAACTGGGCAACGCAACCCGAGGTCGCCGCGCTGATCTTCTGCGACGTGACGCTGTCTTTGATGAAGATCGGATAGACGCGCGCCATTTCGATGTAGCTGTTCAGCAAGGCTTCCACGCCGTCGCCGTCGATCATCAGATAGAAAACGTCGCTGTTTGAGTTCGCTTTCGCCATCTGCGGCACGGCGATAATTTCCAGCGATTCGCCGAAAGAGCCTTTCAGGTTTTCCATAGCGGAACGCCCGAACTCGTTGGACTTTTTCAGCAAGGCTTCGGACGCGGGCGAAACCAACAGTTTCAGCTTTTTACCGCCAGCCAAAGACAAGGCGGCGTTCCCGTCGCTCTGCTGTTGCATCGTCGCATACGCATCGACAACGTCGTTGGCGATTTCTTCAATCGTCTTGTCCGTCCACTTGGACGATCCGCTTTTACCCTGTTTCGCGACAACGTACGGCGTCAAGCCCGGTTCGTTCAGCAAGCCATAAACGGGGGCTTTCAGGGATTTGTCCTTAACGCCGCTGAAAAAGAACGCGTTACGGTCGATCGCCATAGAACGCATAGCCGCCTCCGCTTTGTCGGCGCGGATATTTTCCTGAAACGCTCCGGCGGTCGCTTCTTCGCGGTCGGTCGAACGCCAGCCCGTTGCATAGTAATACGCGCCGCGCGTTTCGTTGGAGTATTTCACGCCGGACAAATACCCGTCGGATTCCTGCCCGTCGTCGGGGGAAGTCTTGCCCATATATTCTTTCGTCTTGATGACAAGAATTTCATCGCCCCAAGTGCCGTTTTTGCTGGCGGCGGCGATTTTGTCGGCGACGCGCGGGGCTGTCAAAGCGTCAATGGCGGTCGGGCGAATGTACGCCAGCGCGCCGATCGGAGCGTTGATATTCGCGGGAAAAACGGCGTTTCCGTCGTTGTCAACACGAATAACACCCTTTGCGTTCAAAGCGCGCAAATAATCGGAATGACACTTGTCACCGATCGATTTGTTGTTGTAAGTCTTGAAACCCATTGTTTTAAACCTTTCACTTTTTGATTTCGGCGACGCCGTTCACATCCGACGCCGTATATACGACAAAGCCCGTGTCAACGGTGGCGTTTCCGCCCGCGACTTCAATGACGTTGCCCGACGTTCCCGCGCCCAACAGTTCTTCAATCGAACCGCCGACGAATTTCACGGCTGAATCCGCGCCCGTCGTTTTGGACGTGAAGACCAAGCCCGTTCCCTCGCCATTGACGGCGCAAGCGGCGTCAGCGGTGGTTTTCGCGGCGATAACGGCGGCGACGGCGGTCAAATCTTCAGCGGCGGAAAAATCCAAGCCCGTGTATTCCTTGTCCGCACCGTCAACGTTCAGCGTCAACGTACCCGCGTTTTCGGTTTTCCAATCGTCGGCGGCGGAAACCGTGACAAAGTCCAAAGAACCGGCGGTGGCGTTGCCAGCGGCGGAACCGGCGGAGATTTTGCCAGTGGTCGGATCGACCAGAACCTTGTCGCCGACGGTGGCGTCGCCCGTTTGAGCGAACATAAAGCCGTCTTCATAAACGGCGACTTCTTCGCCCTCATTGATCGTCATGGAATTGTCGCCCGTCAAATTCGCCTGATAGCGGTCGAAAACGACGAAACCGACGGGGGCAGTACCCGCAACGGCAGTGCCTTTGACTTTGCCGTCAGTTCCCGCAAAAGCGAAACCGCCAGCTTTCAAATCGTGACCCTCGACAATGTGGGGCGTGTGAACGGCGGGCAGATCGCGGGACAATGTGCCAGCGCGACCGATCGGCTGTTTTTGATAAACCTGATTTTGAAACATTTATTTTGCTCCCTGCTTGTTAAACTTCGCGTTCGACGGCTTCGGCGTCCGAAACAATCGACGGTTTGAAAGAATTGTCAACGCGAACGGATTTCAGCGTTTCGACAACCGCTTTCATTTCTTCAACGGATCTGTTTTCGGCGCGAATGCCGCGTTCCGTCAAAGCGTGGGCGTAAATTTCAGCGGCGGACATACCCAGACCGTTAAAATCGCCCGTCAGACCGCGCACGTCGTCATACGCCTGACGCGCCGCTTTCTGATTGTTAGCGATCGTTTCCAAAATCGCCGCGTTCGCCGCTTTGATTTTTTCGCCTACGTCTTCGCCGTCTTCTTTGTCGGCTTCGGGCGCGGGCGTTTCGTCGCCGTCTTCGTTCTTGGCGCAAGCGTTGTCAGCCGTCGCCGCTTCCGATTTGTCGTAAGACAGTTTTTCCGCCATAGCGATAACCGCGCGGATATCTTCGTCGGACAATCCCTTGTCTTTCAACAATCCGCCGATTTCGTCGATAACGGCGCGCTTGTCGATTTCGCCGTCGGCGTTGTCGGTAATCGCGCCCGTGTCGGCGTGCGCGTCCTCTTGCTGTTCCTGCGCAAAAAACTGCTCCAAGTCAATTTTTTTGCCATTAACCAGCAAGGCTACTTCATTGTTCGTTTTTGCCATAAGTCCACCTTTACTGTTGTACACTCGAACATCAGAACCACAACGCCCGTTTTCAACAAGTGCCACGTGATTCCCAATTATATCGACCGCTACAAAATCAGCCTTGCCCGTTTCGTCGGGTAAAAGGTTGTGTTCGTAACTCGCCGATAACTCTTCAACGCCATTAGACAAATGGCGTAAAATCTCTTTGCCCGTGAATTTCAACGGGACGTATAATTTGCCGTCAACGACTTCCGCTTTTTCGCCCGTCGTTCCCTCTTGGTAGTCTTTCGGATCGGCGTCTGCGTTGTTGCGCGCGTCCCCCGAAAGCCATTTATGCCCGTCCACCAAAGGGATCAGGCAAAACGACGGCGCGGCTTTTTCCAGCTCTTCTTGCGGAATACGGACGGTATAAACCTTGTCGGGCTCAACCATTTTTCCCGCGATTTCGCGCGGCTGACGGTTGCCCAGCAATTCAAAGCCCATGTATTCCAAAGGCTCTGTATTCAAAATCGGGGATTTTTCAACGGTCAGATAACCGTTTGTGTCGTAATGACGCAAGGACGGCGCGTTGTTGATCCTGCTTTTTTGACTAATAATCATTCTCTAACAATCCTATAACATTCGTCAGAGGAAGACCATTTAGCCCGATAGCCGTCCATTATGAAAACGGATAACGCCGTACACCGACAGTTGACGCGCTCGGCGGGTAAGCCCCTATGCCCGTAACTGTCGATAATCGGGTAGCGTTCCGGCTCGTCGTACCGGTAAATCTTGCCGTCAAGCTGTTTATGCCCGCCATAACCAGTACTCACGCGCTCGTCTTTACTGGTTGACCACTCGAAATATTCCGCTCCGGCTTCCCTCTGCATAAACATATTTATCGCTTCGGACGCTTTGGCGGTCTGGTCGCGGGCTATGCGCTTGATTCGCCGTTCCGCTATTCCCGACTCGGTTTTGAGATTGGACTCGATATCCGCCCAACCTCTACCCGTCGTCATTGCATTGTACACGATATTTTCAACGCTATCAATCGTTTCTTGCGCCGTATTCGTCAGCAAAGCCACGTTTCTTTGAACAAGCGCGCGGGTGATTTCGTCGTATCGGGAAACGTTGAATTGAATAGCACCCGATCCGTAAAAGCGGGACAATTCCGTTTCGGTGTCCTTTTTCGACGATTTCGTCACTTTGCGTACGTATCGGAAAACGATCTTTTCCGCCGCGTCTTTGAACATATCCAGCTGACGCCCGCGCAAGGACTGAAACGCCCGCGCAACTCGGGCGGGGCTTTTCTTTGCGTTGGAAACGGCGGCGTTTTCCGACTGGATCGCGTCATAGCTTTCCCGTACCTCGCGAACGGCGCGCCGAAAAAAAGCCTGTAACAGGTTATTCGCTGACTTCCTGTAATAAATATCCGCCGCTTTGTTCTTGCCGATCGGTTGCATAACGGCATAACCCCCGAACGCTCTCGCTCGGGAGTTATACCATTTCGCCTTTTTACTCGTCATCTCCGACATCTGCCCACGTTTCCCCGTTGTCCGTCGATACCCGCAAAACGTAATTGTCGATCGAGTAGATCGGATCGTTAGCCGAGTTTGAGGATTTCGCTTTGTTTTCACTTGCGCCGTCGCCCTCGTCATTTCCGGACAAGTCGATAAATCCGAACGAATGACCTTTAAACGGGTGTTTGTCAATGTAGAATCCGCCCATTCCCGCATATTTGTCTTTGATTTCTTCAATCTTCTTTTCCAGAATCCAAGTGGGAATATTCCCGTTCGGCTGGATCACGGATTTAGGAATAAAAATTCGGTGGCGGCGATTTTGTTCCGTATTGTAGAAATCTAAATCCAAATCATATCCGTACGCCTTATCCGACTCCCAGTCCGCTTTTTCAGGACGGACGACTCCTCTTTCACGTTCGGCTTTACGCTTTTCCTGCCGCTCCTGTTTCGCCTGATCCGTTTCCGCTTCTTCATACGCTTTCTGTCCCGCCGCCGTCAGCGTTCCGTCCTCGCGCAACCAGCGTTTTTGTATCCAAAACGATTTGTCGCCCTTGCGCAAAAGCTTGGCTTTCGCCGTTTCCCGTTCGACTTTGAAACCGTCGTCTTTCGCCGTTTCTTTCGCTTCGGGCTTCGCTTCCTCTTTCTTTTCGGCTTCGGGCGCGGCTTTCGGCTTCCGTCCTTTGTCGGACAAGAACCTTTCCGCCGCTTCCTTGGAACTCTGCCCCTCTTCAAGCGGAACTTTCGCCCCTTTCATCGTGACAAACGTCGCCGGATTGTCGATCCAAATATTTTGGCTTTTTAAACTTTCGGTTGCCGTTTCGCTAGGGATTTGTCCCATAGCGTCCGCCGACAACTCGCCATTCGGTTGCATTTCGGCGTCAAAATCGGATTCGTCGAAACGTTCGGCGTCAAATTCGACGGAGTCGATTTGCAGATTGTCGTCTTTCCGCAACCAGTCAAAGACGTTTTCGGCGTTTCCGCCCACTTCGACAAGGGCTTTCGCGACTTCCAGATTTGCCTTGTTGATTTCCGCCCGTTCGGCTTCCGTCGGCGTTTCCAGCAGATTGAAATCATAATGGATTTCCTGAAACGCGCCGTCGGTGATTTGTCCGGCGACAATGCCAAGCACCGTTTCCCACTGCTCGCGGACGCTTTCCCTGATCGAATTGACTCGGTCGTACCAAGATCGACGGTCGCCCTCGCCCGTGGCGTTCATTCCCTTGGCCGTCGTTCCCAGCAGTTCCGTTAAAGGAATGCCCGTTTTCGCCGCGACGACTTCATACAGAAACTCCGTTGTTTCCGAAAAACCCGTAAGCGGCGTTACCTGCTGGATCACGTCTTCGGTCGTTTTCAAAGGCGTGAACATGTGATTGTCCTGCATTTTGGACATCACTTCCAAGCGCGCGCGGAAATCCCTGATCGCCCCCGTCTGATAAGAGTTATCGTCCGTTTTCAGGAACAGAAAACGACAACGGTTAATCAGGTTTGCCAGTCCCTGCGTCGCCAGATTGCTGTTTGCTATATCCTGCTTAATCAGGTTGGTGAGCGGCGTTCCGAAATACATACAGAGCGGCTTCAACAACAGTTCGGGGACGTTCGCTTCAAATTTCAGGAAACGGGACGCGTGAACCGCGCCCAAGCCGACGACGTACCAGATTGACGGATTCATATAATCCGCTTTTGCCGGCTCTGACGTGTTGACGTTGATAGCCGTAACATTGATCGGGTCGATATGCACAAAATCGGCGATATCGTTCATATTCCGGCTTTTCAAATCCAGCGGCTTCGTCAAGTCGGCGTCGTTCGTTTGCAGATAGAGCAAGCACCCGCCGACGGCGTACATTGACCTGATCGCTTTGACAAGCTTTCGTGTCAGCTTTTTCTTTTCCACCGCGTCAAGGATTTTGTCCGCTTCCTCTTTGTCCTTGTTGGCGATTTTCCCGCCTTTAGAAAACGGCGTTTCGGAAAGGATCGTAAGTACCTTTGCCATAAGCGGGTCTTGCGCTTGCATCATGCAGTCATAGTAGTTGACCGTTTGAAACAGGTAGTAGGACAACTGTGCCGTCGAAAATCCAGCGTTGACGGACTGCGGGACGTTTATCCATTGATTTGACGATCTGGCGCGGGAAGTAATGGCGGAAACGGCGAAAGCTCCCCACGCTTCGTTTTTGACGGCTTGCTTATCGTTGTACGCTCTGACGGTCGTCATTCCGTAATCGTCGGCGTTTCCTTGCAGTCGAATGGCCGCGTTTGTTTCGGGCGTCTTGAAAATCCCCGCCAAGAAACGCTCGGCGTCCTCGAAAGACACGGCTTCCGATTGCGTCAGCACGCTTTCCCAATTCACGAAAGGCTTTTTTTCTTCAACCTTTTTTTTCCGCTTAAAAATTCTCATACAGCACCTTTTCCCAATCGACGACCGACGCCTTGCGCGCCGTCTTCAATCCATAAATAAACGCATCGACGTAATCGTCTTTTTCGTCCTGATTCCCGCCCGTGAACGCTTCGCATTGCCGCAAAAAATCATTC
>ERZ808259.379-NODE-379-length-20706-cov-4.790034_pt1 | contig 20706 bp, 23 predicted proteins | sample MGYA00521279_ERZ808259 | MGnify/ENA primary metagenome ERZ808259 (study PRJEB31516, sample SAMN03275586) | gut metagenome | biome: mammalia-associated habitat; material: feces | host: Papio cynocephalus | place: Kenya | collected 2012-07-27 ... | reverse complement strand
CTATGGCACACAGCGGCGAGAACCCGCAGGGCGCAAAAACGCCCGACATGGGCGATTATAAGCCGCTGAATTATAGTTCATATCTCAAGAAGATGTAAGGAGACGTTATGTATACGCTTGACATTGATAACGCACAGATTGTCGATGACGTCTGGCACCGTGCGGGTAGTGATTTTCAGACCCGGATTAACCCCGTGACTAATGGCAACATTGACGCCACGTTTGAGTCCATGCTTTCCTATAAGCCCTCTTGGAACGTGTTTACCGAGGTCCTCATGAATGAGGTGCTTCCGGATATTTATCACGTGTATTCCATGGACAATCGACTTAAGAAGTTCAAGCGCCCCGGGCTTTATACTAATGGCTCTTGGCTTCGTGAGATTGGCTATGGCCTTATTAAGGCTCACAATTACAGCAAGCATGCTACCGATGTGTTTAGTCTGAACGAGTCTGAAGTTTACGCAAACTATCACTACCAGAATCGCCAGGACCAGTACCAGCTTTCTGTTTCCACTGAGGACCTCAAGCAGGCTTTCCGTGAGGACGGAGGCCTTTCCCGTTATCTTGTCGGTGTCATGAACAGCATCTATGCTTCTGATGAGCTGGACGAATTCCTTATCATGCGCCAGCTTCTTGAAAAGTACGACGCCACCACCGATATTTTCAACGTTCATGTTGATAATTTCCGCACCTCCGATGACCCGGAGAAGACCGGCAAGGACATTGCACAGAAGATGCGTATGTATGACGGCCTCTTTAAGGTTCGTCTCACGGAGCGTTTTAACGCCAACCACGTCCCCTCTCGAACGGATGAGACCATTCTTATTTGCACGCCTGAGTTTGATTCCTACATGAGCGTCTATGTTGACGCCTATGCATACAATCTCAATTCCGTGAATCTTCTTGCGAACGAACGTGTTGTTATCGACGAGATGCCTATTGACGGCTGCGAGGCGCTTCTTTGTGATAGAGACCTTTTCGTTTGCGCGGACACGGTTCTTGATTCCGAGTCTATCCGCAACCCTAAGGCCCGTATCACGAACTATTTCCTCAACCACTGGGGCATCTATTCCATGAGCCGCTTCAGCAATTGCGTCAAGTTCTCTAGTAAGGAGGACACGACCATTACCCTTAACACTCCCACCGTCACCGCGGTGACCATTGACGCCGTTACCTCTAACGCGGGTGTTGCCGACCAGGCTATTAAGGGAACTGACACGTTCGTCACGTGGACTGTAACGGGTGACAACGGCCCCTCCCAGTCCGTCGTGTTCACCGTTACCGGCGAGAAGCCCGTTTCCACGAACACCTTTATTGACAACAGCGGTACGCTTTTCGTCGGCACGGATGAGCAGAACACTACGCTTTCGCTTGTTGCACGTTCTGCTATCGACCGCACTAAGAAGTCTGAGGCTAAGTCTGTTACCGTTGTTGATACTAAGCCGGACGCGTAAATGCCTCTCTGAGGCTGTATAACGCGTTCTAACGCGTTTTGATTTATGGGCGGGGCGGTTTATGCCACCCCGCCCTACAAAGGCTTAGGAGGCGATACAGCGTGGCCGATGACAGATATATGATTAACACTGAGGACTTTTGGCAAGCAGGTTCAACAATTACACTTTGTGTGGTTCCGTGGTCGCAGACACAGGATGCCATTGAATGGGGCTATGGTGATGCCGGGCGGCAGAAGCGCGACGAGTGGTTTGATAATTTAACCTCTAAGATTGTCATTACGAACAATAGCTATATTCATCTTGATAAGCCCGTTCCTCTTGAAGTACCATATGATGAGGCTTTCAATTACAATTATCTGATTGTGGACAACCCATCACAGCCCGTTAAGCATTACAACAGCGATGATACAATTACGCGCTATTGCTATTTTATTAAGGCTCATGAGATGGCATCGCCGCTGAACACTGTTCTAACGCTTGAACTTGACGTATTTACAACTTATCGCCCGTATTTCAAGATTACTAGCATGCTTTGTCAGCAGGGTCAAGTGCAGTTTGCCAATAATGCAGCCCAGAACATTACGGACGGGGTCACGGCGTCTAAGGTCGTTGTTGGTGATGAGGGGTTGGACCTGGGCAATACCTATCTTTCGTACGATACAGAATGGCACACATTGTCAAACGAAAATGATGTTGTTGCCGTTATTACTTCGATTAGTTTATCTGCGCCGCCTGGTACCGAGTCGGCACCTAAAATTAATATGGATTATTCGCATTCGGTTGGTAATATGAGTGTAGGTTGCGGCCTTTATTTATTCCCCTATTATCGCAATTCGTCAATATCTACAGACCATCTTTCAACTGTAGACCATATTTCAACATTTACCGAGTTTACAAATTGTATTACTAAATATTCTTGGGTGGCACAGGGTATTCAAGCAATGTATTATATACCCGGGGCTATAATTGATTCGTATATAGAATCAAACGGTGATGATTCAATAGGCGGGATACCTCTACCATTTTTTAAAGATTCATCCGGTAAGCAGTTGAATTCCCTCCATATTAAGAACGGTATGTATTCAACAGCGCAATTGTTTTCCATTGATTGGAAACAAAAGGCAAGTGCTGGTATTCCAGATAGATATTCGTGCCTGCCTTCGTTGCTATGCTATCCTTACACAGTGTTTGAGATGGCCAACAATCAACAAACAAGCGTAGAAATTAAACCTGACGAGTTAGTAAGTAATAATGGGGTTACGTTTTCGCTTGATTATTGTTTCATTTACCCGAATAACGTTGCTGTTGTGTACCCAGACATTTCCCGAGCAAGTTCGATTTCGGAGAACCACACAACACTTTACGGGGTTAATGCCAATGTTGATGTGACGAATAAAGACACCTTTTTCTATAATGGTTCAGATATTCAAAATGGTTTGTGGTTTAAGAACTTTCCATCGTTTGTAATTTACAATAATAACGCTCAATTGACGCTTGCTAATAATGCTTACAATTATCAATATGCGTATGATGCTGCGGACTGGGCTTATACGGCGTCAACGGCCCAGAACAATCTCGCAGCAGATATCACGCAGAGTAATCTTGATTTGACTAAACAGCAGGCAAGCAGACAAAACGAAAATGAAAAAGCTATTAATAAGGCAACACTAGATAATGCGATAAGCAAGGCTAATATTAATGTGATTCCCGGCGCAATTGGTGGCGTTGCAAATACCGTTAACGGGTTGGTAGCGATGAGGGGCGGTAATGCTAGCGGGGGTATTAATAGCGTAGTGCAAGGCATTCAAGATTTGACCCAAACCGGGGTGGATTGGTTGAATGCTAGGGCTGACGCTAATTTACAGAACTCTATTTCGTCAATAAATACAGCAACTAATTTTATTAATGCCACTGAAAATTACGACCTTGGGACGTCAAATAATGCTAAGAATAGGGATATGGCAAATAGTATTGCTGAGGGTAATAAAGACCTTGCATGGAAGCAGATAGCAACGCAGAAGAAGAACGCTAGCCTTACCCCACCGTCCGCTCTGGGCGCTGTTGGTGGGTCTGCTATATATTTGGTTACGGGAAGACTTGGAGTTTCATTTAAGGTTCTACACCCCAACCCCGGGGCCATTGCCCGCGCAGGAGATTATATGCTCCGTTTCGGATGCGCAGTCAACAAGTTTATTAACATGCCTGAAACCTTGCTTGTGTGCGATAAGTTCACGTTTTGGAAGGGTCAGAATCTTACCTTTGCAACGCCTCTTTACATGAGTGAAACGAATCGCAACGTTATTCGCGCTCTGTTTGCCCAGGGGTGCACGTTCTGGGATAATCCAGACGATATCGAAAACTTTGGGCCGGATATGCTTTACTCTAACAACCCCAAGTATGCTGATTATTACGACGTACAGTAAGGAGGTGTAATCATGACTAAGTCAATTGACACAACGCGCCTAATCCCTCTTGAGGTCCGCGCAATGGGTAGAAGTTATGTCCATGAATGGCAGAAGTCGCAGCGGCCGGGGCGTCCTGAGTCTTACAACAATAATGAGGCCTATTCCTATTGGTGGAATCTTTTCTATACGGCAGCTGTGACTCGTTTTGAGTGGAAGAACATTCCCGACCTAATCGACCCTCGTGCTATTGAGTTTCTACTTTTCAATTATGGCTCTGTGGGATTTTTCGAGATGACACCCGGGGCGGGGGACTTCGCAGTAGCGCAAGCAGTGCCCCACGGGCGCATGAACATGTACGGCAACCCGCAGGAGGTTACTCTCATCCCTATCAACGGCGGCGATGACCAAACAACGGATGCGCCGAACTGGGAACGTAACGCCTACTATCGCGTGAGTCGCGGCGAGCTTATCGACCCGGATTGCGCTATGTGCTGGGATAACATGCTACGCAAGCCGATACAGCCTGACATTACCTACATCTGTAGGCGTCTTGCAAGGTGGGATGGAATTGCGGACATTAACATGCGCGCACAGATAACGCCTATTATCGTTACGGCCGACGAGGAGCAGAAGGCGGACGCCCTCAATTACTACAATCAGATAGGTGGAGAAGCTCCCGTTATCTTTGGGTCTAAGCGTCTGGATGCTGACATTGATGTAAAGGCTTTCAAGACTGACGCGCCTTATAACGTATCAAACATCCTCGCCGATTCAGCAAAGCTCGTGAACCGTGGTTACACGTTCCTTGGCATTAACAACACGAATGTTGAGAAGCGTGAACGAATTATTGAAGCCGAGGTTGATTCCAACGACGAGCAGTATCTCATTCAAAGGCAGGCGGCGTTGAATTGTCGCAAGAAGTTTTGCGAGGACGTCAACAAGATTTTTGGCCTTGATATTGACGTGGTGTGGCGCGTTGATGAGGAGCTAGAGGAAAAGGCCCGGCAAGCCATGCAACAGCAACAGGCAGGCCCCGGAAACGAGGGAAGCGAGGCGGGCGGAAATGGCGAAGAGTGATTTTGTTCCGTATGATTATGACGAGCGTTTTCGCGACGTCGTGGGGCAGGAATGGCCGGACGCAAACCTAGTCAACCATGGCACATCCGAGATCCCCGAGACGTGGGATAGCGGTATTGCGCCAGGCGATGAATGGGCGTATGGCACCGGCGCTTCAACATGGAACCGTTATCAGCACCCTAACGTCTACGGCAACTATTGCTTCGACACACCTTTGGTTTCAAGCGGCTACACCAGCGTTGACGATCATTTGCCCGGCTGTTACTATCGCAAGATTGATGAGAACTATGCCGGCCCGTGGTCATTCAGCAATGGAACGTGGGGTTACGCAAACCAGCACAAGCCTGATTATGAGTTTGATGCGGGCCCCGCCTCGCAGGTATACACACCCGTTCGAGCGCAGGGGTGGCCGCTCAATTGGTTCACGCTCACCGATTGGAGCCGGCCGGAGACGTTGCAGGAGACGCGTTCGCAGTTCGCAGGAAGCAGGTGATTTCATGGCGAACAAGGACTATAGATTTCTACAAGACGGCGGAAACCTAGCGCACTACTATACGCTAGAATCCCCTCCGCAGACGCTCTACTCGCCGACGCTCAAAGACGTTATAGCGTATGGGTATGACATAGGGCTTAAGGAATATCCGCTTTACAAGGCATCGGAGCAGATGACTAACGAGCGGGATATCAATGTGGAATTCGGGCAGAAGACGCGGCGTGAGTGGCTCAACGATGCTATCGTGAAGCATTTCTATCTTCGCGAGATTGGAGCCGAGACGCCGTCGCAATTCGTGTTTTACCTCAATCGCAAGATGAACGAAAACATGAGTAGCGTTAATCGCGCCTGGGAAGCCCTGGACATGGCAACCGAACAGCTCATGATGGCGTCATGGTCGAACTCTAGCAGCACAAGCGATTCGGTAAACGACGCCACGAACAACGCACAGACTGGCAGCACAACCGATAGCACGGCCAATACGAAGGCACAGTCTTACGCCTCGCGCAACCCGCAAACGTCCATGAATGGTAAGAATCCGCCCGACTATTACGAGAGTGGCACGTTCTCGAACAGCGATTCCACATCGCATGGCACGAGCAGTGGCACCACGGATTCTACCGGGCATCAGACGGGCAAGATGAGCGGCGAGGCCCACGTGCAGCAGTTCGGGAACCGTATCCGAGCCGTTGAGAACTACTATACCGGCCTCAACAATGTTAAGCTAATGGTGTTCGCATTTCTCGAACCTTGCTTTAGACAGCTTTGGAGCTAAGGAGGAACTATGGCAGATGAGATTAAGGGTGCAGCGCAGTCGAGTGGCGCTCCAACCTATGTGCAGCAGGAGGCGAACGCCACCCCGAAGGTGACAGACCCTACCAACGTTCACGAGGCGCTCACAGCTTCTACTGAACCCAACGCAACGTCTATCGGCAATCTGGATGCGAAGAACCGCCGCATGTACAAGCACATCCCCGCTGAGATGCGGCGCGACTATCTTGAAGATGAGGCCGAGCAGGCCCGCGTGGATGCTAATCAGGATGCCGTGATTGAAGACCATGTGGGTAGGCTGGCATCTGGTAGTAAAGGGTTTGGCAAGTATGGGCATATAACCGGAGCATACCCACTACACGCAACCGATATTAATGACGGAAAATCTAAAAATTATGAGGGTATATTTATTGAAGATGGCTTTATCGGGATTAACATTGCTGAGAATAATATCAGTCAGAGCAATGGTGGGTTTGGCGTTATACGCCCCGGCAACGGGGTTGGTATGCGGGGTGATACTGGGTGTCTAGACGTTAAGCCCGCCACCGCCTCCACCATCGGCGGAGTCAGGGTTGGCGATAACATCACCGTTACAGATGATGGCACTATTTCCACTCACGCCCCCTACACTCTTCCCGTAGCCACTACAAACACAATCGGCGGAGTCAAGGTTGGTGATAACATCAGCGTCACCGACGATGGCACCATCTCCACGGACGTTAATAAGGCGTACGTGGATAGTAAGTTTAATACCGTTAATTCTATTGCCCCTACAAACGTTGAGCATGCTCCGAGTATAGGAAACGGTGCAATAGCTTTTGGTTCGGGCGTAAAAGCTAGCCTGCAATCTGTGGGGGTTGGCTATGGAGCATCAAGTACGGGGGCATCATCTGTTGCAATTGGATTTCAACCTATCGCATCAGGTCCTGCCTCTGTTGCAATTGGCTTTGGTGCCGCAGCATCTGATGATGGTTCAGTTGCTATAGGTTCTAACTCTAAAGCCCAATATAAAGATGTTGTATCTGTAGGAAATACTTCGAGAACGCGCCGCATTATTAACGTCACCGACCCTGAAGTAGACAGCGACGCCGCCACAAAGCATTACGTTGACGAAAAGGTTGCATCCGGCAGCTATGTCCTATCCGCAGCTACGAGCACTTCTTTGGGCGGCGTCCGCCCGTACGGAAATGGTCTCGTGCTTGACTCAGACGGTGGCTTGCACGCCGCGCCGGCTACTGCGGACGCTGTAGGCGTTGTAAAGCCCTCCACATCCATCACCGCCGCCTCCGACGGCACCATCAAAATCAACCCCTCCATCTTCTCCGACGGCCTCACCGCCACCGATGCGCAGGTGTCCGCCGACCTTGGTTTCATCGGTGAACACCTCGCAGGCGATGCCCTCTACTACAACTCGGCGAACGGCCTCATGCTCAAGTGCGGTACCGGCCTCCACATCGACAATGACGCGGTAAGCGTCGATGCCGATACGCTGCCCCTGGCCACGGACTCCACGCGTGGCACGGTGAAGGTGGGTTCGGGCCTCTCGATTGCCGAGGACGGGACGCTGAGTGCAGCTAGCGCCGGTTGCGATGTCTCTTATTCGGGATTCCACACATCAAATAGCACGTTCACGTCTATTTCTTTTAATTATGCTTTTTATAATAGAAGCGGGGACACAATTCCTCTTGAGTGCAAGGGAACAGTAATTAACAAGACAGCATTTACAACCGGGACCAAGATGCAATTTGGCGTTAATTATTCTGCCGCTAAGTTTGATAACAACCCCGTTGGCGTTTTTGAAACTATTATGGCTACTAAAAAGTGGTTTGGTGTTCTTGTTAGCACCTCTAGCAGTACAGCGCCAAAGCATACTGTTATTGACTCTGATAATATTGTTGTTACTTATGGCACTAGCAGCGGTTTTTCTAGGGCCGAGTTTGAAGTTACGGTGCCTTTTGATGTTGCCGCTAACTCTACTATCTATTTCTATATGATGTAAGATGAAACATGCCCGGGCGTGCCGCTTGTCACGCCCGGGCATCACTAGTAAGGAGGAATCTATGCCCACACCGCCGTTTGTTGATTCTGATTTGAGCAGCCGCCCCGTCACGTCCGGGATGTTCAACCCCTTTAACGGCCACATGATGGCAGCAACCTATAACGTCGATGAGGTGTTCCGGCACCAGATGAGCGTTGAGGACCAACTCCACTTCCTATACCGACTTTTCATTTCCGGGCAGTATGTAGACGGTGAAAAGGTAGCCGAGTACCTCAATAAGCTTTATGAGTTCTGCCGATATCTTGAGAAGTACGTACAGGAACTGGATGACCGCGAGGCCGCGCATTACAAGGAACTCACGCAGAAGATTGCAGACCTGGATGCTAAGGTGGAGCGCTATTACACCGAACTCACAAAGCGTATTACAGAACTTGATACTAAGGTTGAGAAGTATAACACCGAGGTTCGTAAGCTTATTTCCGACCTTACCACAGTTGTTAATAACAACTACACCACGCTCAATAACAAGATTGACCAAACAAAGACTGAGCTTACCACTAAGATTGATAACAACTATAACACCCTAAATAACAAGATTGATAATGCGGTTACGAATCTTACTAAGCAGATTACAAATCTCAACAGCTCTACGACAACCATTAACAATAGTATTACTAACATTATTGATAACGTGTATGGCGTAACGAAGAACGCAGACGGCACGCTCACTTTCCCGTCCGGGACTAAGATTCCCATTGCAAACCTCAATTGGTTTTCTGCGACCGCGGACCCGACTAATTCGACGTATGCTAACGCCATTCGTTCGCGCGCCGTGTCTGACAACGATGTAAAGGCGGTGTGATATGGCCGAGGCTAAGAACGTGACGCCTCGTGTTGGTTCTACACATGTATCGTGGACCGGCGCATACGGCGGGTACATGAACGTGCATTTCGAGTTCGATATGGTTGCTACTATTACGTATAATGATGACGCCGTCCCCTCTAATATGAATGTTAAGATTACCAATTTCACTGAGACTCACGATTGGGGTGCGGTAGCGGGCGGCGGCTTTATCAACGTCGGCGGCTTTATGTGGTACGAGGGCAATTATTCTCAGAAGTTCAATTCTGCTGAAGATTTGAGCGACGAGAATACAACTCTTGTATCTAATCAGCTACAGGAAACGATACCTAATTTCAACACTCAAAATATTTGGGGGCTATATGCGTCAGATGAGGGATCCCCGCCTGCTGTAAGCGGAACTATCACATCCACGAATTTGAGTCGTGACTTTCCGCTAGCTGGCGAGCCGGACGTTAACATGCTTATTTGCCAGTCGTACACCCGATATCGCGAGAACACCGACCCAGCGTATGCTGTGGTCACTACCGCTGGCGATTTCAACGTGACGTTTACCGACCTTTTCCCCGACTACTTTCCCTTTGCTCTCAAATCTGGAAGCACGTGGAAGAGCTGCAACCGGCAGGGCGGAAGCGTGCAGACACGTTCTAGCGGCACCTGGAAGGACAAGAAGAATCGGGCTAAGAGCGCAGACGATTCCCACTCTTTCATAAAGTCTGGAAGCACTTGGGGCATTGCACCTAAGGTTGGCGTAGAATAACAAAAAGGCCCTCCGCAATGGAGGGCCTTTTGTTAACGCGAACCTATGAAACAATCCAAAAGCTAAGGGTCATATCTATTAATCTCTTTTTCATCTAGCAGCTCTATCAGCCTTTGTATACAATCGTCACACTTTCGTAGGTCCTCAACTCCGTTTTTGAGTTGCCAGCGCCACAAGTATTTGAATGCGCACAGCCACCACCAGAAGCCCATAGGCGGCACATATGCTTCAGATACGTCGTATGCGCTTAGCATTGACCGCATTGCGTCGGTGCATGTTATATTCCCATCGCCGCTATAGTGTCTAGGACATACACTCATTGCAGCCTCCTATTCGTAGACGTCATACTTTACCTCTTAGAGTCGATTCCCTTTACTACAAGTGCGCTTATTGCAAGGCTAGTAATTGTTACTGTAATAATATCAACTAGCACGTTATCTACCTCCACCATGAATCGGGAATTGATGTGCCAACAACGTACATCACCAGCAGCACCAGCAGCGGTATAGCAGATGCCAGAATCAGCGCTATAGTCCAAAACCCCATTTTTTACCCCTCCATAAGCGAACGGATATACCTATACCCCGCATGGCTTAGCCGGGCATATGGCCATTTTGCAACCTTGTCGGGCTTTACCACGTCGCAACCATACGTGCTGCAATACATATATGCATCTTGCCTCTCAATCGGCACGAAAAAGGCTGTTGCGATAGTTGAAGCAACGACTTTGGGGACCCTTTGCACATAACTACAAGTTCCCGTTTTCTTGACTCGCGCTAAAAACTCGTCTATTGAAGACTTGACATCGGCAACACGGAAGATGTACGCATGCCAGGTTTCCTCTTCTGTGTTTGCGCTACCTTTTCCGTGGCCTAGTTTAAGCTCGTCCGTATATCCGTACTTATTGGCGTTAGCCTTTTCAAGTCCAACATAGAAAATGTTGTGGCCTACAATCGTATGTTCAAGATGCTGCTCATACATTTCATCATTGTTCATGTTATAATCCTTTTTGATAGGCCTTACGTGACGATTAAAAGATAGCATCAACCGCTATTTAATGTGTGTAGGAGGCGTGAAGATATGGCAAATAAACTGTTCTATTCAGACCAATCCGACTGGGCGCTATATGTTTTAGGAGCCGTCGAATCTGACTGGGATTGGGGCGCTGTATATCGTGATGACCCTATTACAATCGGGATGTATGGAGAATATGCATATGATGCGTGTACACTTATTGGATATCTTTACCGCAACGACGATAAAAGCGCATACAATGCGCTTTCCGATAGGCTCCGCAGCTTTTACGAAGCAAATCAAGACCCAGGAGATGATAATGGCCCGTGGACGTCTTACTGGATGACTGACGAAGATGATGCGTCGTGGAAAGAATCGGCAAAGCTTGAAGTCAACCAAACTTGTCAAAAACAATACGGGCGCTTGCAAATATCTGATATGCTCACCGCTATTCAAAATGAAGGGGTGACTTGGGGAGATACATCTGCGTCCCACAATACAGACGTTTCAGGTATGATTTTCCTAATTACAATTTATCATCAGTCTCCGGCCGCATGCCGACGCGTAATATCATCCCTACCGTGGCAATTCACTATCGATGACGTGTATAACCTTGCTATAAATGATTCTGTAGTCGGAAAATATAAGAACAGGCAAGACGAAGTTTACCAACTGCTAAGCGACAACCACGATAAAATAGAGGATTCGCAGGACGGTCCGCCTGACTACGGCACCGTTTCAGAACCGTCCGGCACAACATCCGGCAGCGCCACACCGGGCGTATCTCAAACACAAACAAACCTAAGCCATATTAAGCGCGTCGGCGATTCCTTATGGCTCTATTATAATGATGGATCAATAGTACAGTTCTATAAGAATGGTGGCGAGGTGTGGTTTCCGTCCCGCAGCTCTACAACGCCATCCGCAGGCCAAAACGACTTGCCATCATCTGGCAATAGAAACTATCCAAAGGCCACCACGGAAGAGCTTCAAAGCCTCATTGACTATGCCATTTCGTGGGAAGGTAAGCTGCAATACGTCTACGGCGGTTCGGGGCGCCTCGAATGGCAGACGTCTGGCGTCACCGATTGCAGCGGCTTTGTGTGGGGCCTCTTCAATCATCAATTCGGAGTAGATATCGGCACGTACACAGTGCCGCAGGCAGATAACAGTGCGGCGTTTACCGAGGTTTATAACGGGGCCTATCCGCCGCCGGAGGACCAAATGCAACCCGCAGACCTTATTTTCTACTCTTTCCCCTCGCAAGGAACACACTCATATCGTGGCTACACTTGTGACCACGTTGAGCTTTATCTTGGCAACGCCACCACGATAGGCATGCGAGGAGGCACCGGCCCTAGCGAAGTGGCGTTCTCTTATTTTGGTTCTGGAAGCGATGGATATTGCAATCAATGCTGGGTTAGACGATACAAGCAGTAAGGAACGACAATGAATGAATCAATCTATTACGATCCATCATCAATTCTAGGAAGCCCATCACCGGTAAATATGACAGTCGGAGCACGAGGAATCGGCAAGACATATGGCTTTTTAAAAGCGTTTACAAAGGCATATCTCAAAACTGGCGCTAAGTTTATTTATCTGCGCAGGTATCAGACCGAAATTGATGACCTTATGAAGGTTGAAAACGGCATTATTGGAGGACTTGTTGGCAATAACGAATTTCCTAACAAGGTCCTACGAGTCTATGGTGACTGGATTCAGATAAGCGACCCGCCTACTTACGTAGAGGTAAAGGGTAGGCGAGTGGCAAAATACAGCTGGGAAACCTATGGGTATATTATGGCCCTCTCCACGGCTCAGAACCGTAAAGGTTCGGAGGACAAGGACATTAAATATATTTTCTTCGATGAGTTCATCCGCGAACAAAAAGTGCCGGGGTACCTCCCCGGCGAGGTGAACATGCTAATGAACTTGTGGGAGACTTACGACAGGCGAGAATCACGCGTGCGTATCGTCATGGCCTCCAATTCAGTGTCCATCGTAAACCCATATTTTGAGGCGTGGGGCATCAAAGATTACTCGCCTGGGCTGTACCGGTACAAGCGCGGCCGCTCATCGGTAACGCTTGAGATTCCAGATTCTAGCAACTACAAGGCTGCTAAACGTGACTCCACAATTAGTGCGTTCACTGAGGGCACGGCCTATGCCGCGTATGCGGGTGATAATGAGTTCAAAGATAATACAGATTATCTAATCGGCAAGAAAACGTCGCGTTCTCACTATATGTGGGCAATTAAGGCAATGGGCAAGACGTACGCAATTTGGATGGACGTGGAGGGCGGGTGTTACTATTGCTGTTCAAAGGTACCAAAGGATAACGCACACCCTATCGCCGTTATACTACGCGAGGATGCAAGCCCTAACACTATCATGCTAGAACGCAGCGACTTTCATCTAAAAGTCCTTGTAAAGTCGCTTAGCCGGGGCAATATATTTTTTGAGTCAGCAACCATGCGCGAGGAGGTAATGAACATTCTTGCACTTGTCGGTTACGGTTGCGCATCTAGGCGTTGATAGAGAACTTTGCAGGGGTGAGCAGGACGCCGCCGGGTATGACCTTGGGAAGAAGCTTTGTATAACCATCTTTCCATCCGGCGAAGCGTCCTTGCTCATCCGTGTAGTAATTCACCCATCCGCTATGAAAATCATCCCACGTCAGCTTATTTCGCAAGTTTTCCGGGGCCCCTGCGCAAGTGCACTTGAGTTCGTAGTCTTCACTGCCCATCTCGGCAAACTCCCACATATAGCATTTCGTGTGGAGGTGCACTGCTTTTCTGAAATGCCCCTCAACTTTCCAGCAGCAAAACCGCTTCGAATCAAGCGGTATTCCGGCAGGGTCCTCAAGCCCCCGAAGGTGCATAGAATCGGTGTCACAGTATACAAACCTATCCTTGTTAGCGTTAATGCCGTCAAAAAGAGCACGACGTGCCCACGAGGTGCAAAATGCGGCCACAGGCAAATACACCGTGTCACGCTCGGGTGCGGGGGTTAGCGTGAGATGCACACGCCCCTCCACCTCGTCATATATCGGGACCTTGCAATCTCCACGAGGATTTAGTCCAAAACGCCCGTAAAGTGAGTTAAGGAAAAGCTTAGCAATATAGCGTTTGCCGCCCTTGCTTGATTCCTTTACGGCGCGCCACTTTTCAATATATGAATTAAACATTCCTTGCTTAGATTTAAATTTAAAGCCATCGATATATTGCAAAATTACAATATCATATTGTTCTTGGTAAATTTCCCAATCAATATTTGTTGCATATATGGTTACCGGCTCGTCTACAGCGTCAATATAAGATGTGTCGGAAACCTTGCGAAACCCCGAATGCAAAGAAATGCACGGGATTCCGTCGGGTTTCAGCGTAAATATCACCTGCGCACCCTGGATATATAGTGGGTACTCATCATCTTGTTCATATTGCCCCGTAAAGTATTTAGGCATGCCGTAAGGGAAATCACGACTAAGCATTTGAGACGGATACATGCTGTTAAAGTCAACCGATATGCCGCATCCGCAGTCCTTGCCCGCCCATGCAGGGTTAACGTATGTAAACCCACCCTTATATGCGTGCCTCATCACAGCATCCATCTGCGCGGGCAGCTCAGGAAACCATAGGCGGAACGCCTTTTCCTGCTGCTCAAACTTACTACCTTCGCCGCCCAAAAGTTCGCGATACTCTCCCATGGCATTAGACGCCGTGGTCATCTTTTCCATGCCCTCAGCAGTCTGGATAGCTATTGCCCTAGCAACAATCTCAACATCACGGCGAATGTAGTCTATCTCCTCATGCGTTGGTACGTTTGTAGCAACCTCACGATACTTAGTATAGTCTATCTCGCCCTTGCCCTCGGGCAAGTTAAAGGTGGGGGCAATGAGACGCACGGGGATGGGGATACGCTTGAGGGTATCCACGAACTTGCAATAATGCCCGTTCGTGAAACACACCTCAAACATATAGAACTTGCCATCATAGCTAATGAGCGTCTTTATCTGGCCAGGGCGCAGCTCGTCAACATCGGTCATAGGGAAGGCCGCATACCCGTGTGATAGTAGGTAATCAAGAATAAAGTACCCATCAAACGCAAGATTGTGAAAACCTACGACGGATTGCCGTTCGGCACACCACGCCATAAACGACTCTATGTTTGTGCCATACTCGCACGTAAAGCAGTCCGTATCGCACGTGGCCCACAGCCAAACCGCCGTGTGCTCACACCCCTCATACGCAAGCGTTTCGAAATCGGCGACATAATAACCCGCGTAATCTATGTGCTTTAGCCTGCTACGCTTGCGCATGATTCACCCCAATTATTTCTTAGCCTTGCGCTTCGCCTTTTCCTCAGCTTTCATAGCCCTGATTGTATCACGTTTAATCGCCGATTCATCCGCATTCAAAGACTCTATGGCTAGCTTCTTGAGTTTCTTATCCTGCGCTCTAACAATTTGGTCCATCATAATTGCGTGGCCGTTCTGATTACGGTAGAAATCTTTCACACTATGAAGGATAGTGTTTGCATTCTCATAATCAGATTTAGACATATCGAAAAAGGATGCTTGCATTGCGTCATCTGTTTGCATCGTGCCTGCGATATGTGCGTGATAGTAAGACGCAAGAACGCCGAAAAAATCAAGACGCGATGCGGCATAATCGAATTCCTCTAGCGTCATGTCTCGAATCTCGGCAGCCAAGTCAGGGTCCTTAAGCTCCACCATGTGGGCTGCTGCCTCACGTTGGGTCATGAGCTTATCAACAGGCCTCGTAACCCACTGTGTAGACGCTTTTAGAATCGCGTTAAACTCGCCCTTATTGCGCGGGGTGTGCTCCAGCTCAATCTTGCCAAGGTCGGCGTTATAGCCGGACTTAGTCCCGACATAATGCCCAGATGGAGACCTTGAATAGGCCCTATACTCTATCTCTAAATTCTTGAATGCAGGAACGGCGGGGTACGTCTCAATCATTTTGATTCGTGCCTCACGAGCTGCGTTAGCCTTTCGGATATTAGACTTCAGACGCTTGACATCAGCACGTGTAACGTGTTCACCACTTTCAAGCTGAACAAAATCGGCCTTTTTCATATACCGCACGGAATGCGCTGCGCTAGCCTGCGCGTTGAGTTCCTTATACGTCAGCGTAGAAAGTGCAGCGGCCGTGCGTTGCTTATCAGAGGGTGCAAGCATCGACGTTGTGGCCCTCATACCGCGATTCGCGGCCTCTTCCGAGGCCTCCATAACGCCGGACTTAGTCAGCTTATCAATGCGTTTTTGGGCCTCAATGGTTGTACGCAAGGCGCGATTGTAGGCCTCTTTCCAAGCCTTGCCGCCTTTGGAATATGCGTTTGCCATGGGCACCTCCGATAAGAAAGCCCCTCCGTTCCCGGAGGGGCCACGTAAAGCGCGTGCAAGCCATCTAACTAACGGTTTATAGTTTATCTGAACTTAAGCTCCGTTGCTAGATTAACGCACAACAATCTTCTTGAGAGTCTTACCACCAGCAAGAGGTGCGGCGGTGATAGCCATCGTCAGCTTGTGGTCAGGCCAACCAGACGGCAGGCCAAGCATAGAATCATCCAGCAGCTCGCGCACCGAACGTGCCACGCCAAGCGACGCGCTGTAATAGGCCTTACCGTCCGGAGTAATGAACACAACAGACGGGCGCACCACAATATTACCGTCATCATCCTTACGTGCAAACTGCCTAATGATAACGTCGTGAACCTCAATAGGTGTATCGTCGGCCAGCTTCACGGCATTATTAATGGCATTGTAACTAGTCTGCCTGCCCTCAAACGTAGTAAGGTCAATAGTGTTAAGGATGATGGGATTGAATTCCTCCACAATATCATTAGTAGCATCAACAGTGGTGATATCGTAATCGGACATGATTAATTCTCCAAATCAGTAAAAGTTGCCTTGTCGTTCTCGATAAAGTCGTAAATATCCATCTCGTAATGACGAATGGACGTGGCGGCAGACTCACACCAGATATCGTCGCGACCAAAGTCACGGCGAAGACGGGCGGAGACCTGCTGCGAGTTGAGCGCGCCGACAAGCTCAATAGTCTGTGCCTTGTCATCGTCTCCCACCTTTACCGTTGCGGTGGTAATAACAATATTACGGCTAATCGGATGTTCCTTATTCATGGGCCTCATAGTATCACCTCCCCTCGTTGCTAATTACTTTATACTTCAACGAGGGGAGGTTGTCAACGATTAAAACGGGAGATTCCCGGCATTAAGTGCCTCTTGCATCGCCTTTACACAAGGGGACGGGCCATCAAGAACGCCATCAACCACACAGCCGAAACGCTTTTGCAGCGCCTTAATAGTATCCTTGCCCATGATACCGTCAACATACACTCCAAGTCGGCGCTGCATCTCTCGAATGAGAGGACTGCCGGCCTGCGAGTAATCGTAGCACCACCCCGACGTGCATCCTTCCTGCGCATTCTCCGGCCATTGGTGCCAAATCTCGCCATCAACGACACACCCTAGCTGCTGCTGCAATGCCTTCGTGGTTGCCTCTCCCCACCAACCGTCACAATCAATCTCAGCAGCCTCCGTAGGGGCGCCAGTGCCGCCATCCTCAGGCATGCGAATAAAGTAATCCCACCCGCCGGGATAGATATAATAACCATGGATGCAAACCTCATCGCCGGTCTGGTCGCCACCCTCACCATAGATGCCGCCCGTCTCAGACTGACGAGCGCCGCCCACCTTACCATCGCCAAGGTACGCAATAGTGTGATGCGCCACATTCAGGAGAATATCCCCGCGCTTCAGCTCTTCGGGCCCGTCAAAATCATAGATAGTGCACCCTGCCGCTGCAAAATCCTCTACCATCGTACCCGTATACCGGGGGTCCTCGCGAGAAACGGGCAAGCCGATATCATAGGCGCAAATGTACATGAGAGACGAGCAATCCACGTCAGGGTCGCACCAGCGATGATACTGCGAATAACCCACAGACTCATTTCCACAATAGTACTCAACGCGGCGTGCAAAAGCTTCGGCGTTAGTCATTGCAATCATCCTCCATACTCTCAAGTTCAGTGTAAATGGTTTCACGCGCATTCATAAGCATCTCGCGCAAACGGTATAGCTTCAGCTTATCACTGCGATAAGCACCTATTTGCTTGATAAGGCGTTCCACAGCCTCATCAGCATCCAAAAGCAACTCAGCATCGTCATACCCTATCATAGCAACCTCCCTAATAGTAGTATGCCCCGCCAACCTATTTAAAGGAGGCGGGGCGCTGTGTTCGCTTGCGTCAGCTACTCTACCCAGCGCGCGAAAGTCCGGCTATCAAACCGTATGCAGCGGGGCAACCTTGCGATTGTGATACTCCCCTATCGACGCGAATCCAAGCAGAACCAACGGGCGAACAATTTAAGTATATCACTTATCAGTCTTATTTGCAAACCACTTGAGAATGGGAGCGTCAGCAAGATTAGGGTTGTACTTAACTACAAGCTCAAGCACGCTGCCCAGCTCCATAATTGCCACGTAGAGGACTACGGCCTCACCGATTGGCAGCGACGCATATACGTCCATCGCCGTATCTATCGCCGTAGGTGCAATCATAGATACCCCATAGGCGCCCGCCCACTGAACAAGATAAGCTACGCCAATAATCACAAGCTCCATTGCCTTATGCACAAGGCCTTCACGCATGACAGATGACTTGAATGTACCATCAATCAACGACCCGACAAAACCAACAGCAACATCAATAGCCATGAGCGAACATGCAACGATTAGAGTAACCACCTGAACATCCATTCATAATCCTTCCCGCATATTATAGGGCGACTCAATTTTAGCACGCCTGGGCTACTTTAACTATCCCCCTAAAATATTTCATTTTTCAAAATCTGCGTGTAAGCGCAAAATGCTATTTTCGAAAAATCAAAAATATTTTTTCAAAAGTTTTGAAAAATCCGCGCCTTATATGGTGCGACTAGAATTGCGGCCGCACTTTAGCACTATAGTGCGATGGAGTGATGATATATCGGTTGTATTTTATTAAAGTTGTTATTTAAGATTATTAATAATATCAATATTAAATTACAGCTTTAAATGATTACAAGCCCTCACGCATGCGCGCACACGCGCGAGGTGTACGGGCGGCGAATCGGAAATTTTTTAAAAATTGCCTTGCATATCGCCTCAAAATAGCCTAAGATGCGGGCATCCGCCCACAAAGGAGGCGGTGCGAGAAGGGACACGACCAATGACAACCACAGCCGACATCATCATTAAAGAACTGGACACTACAGCCACATTCCTCAACAGCCAGACGGACTATTTCAGCAGAATCGCCCTAGACAAGACTCACTCTAAGGCCGTGCGTAAAGAAGCCGCCGCGCAAGCCATGGCATGTGCTTATGCTGCCTCCCGCATTCTAGACTTCACGGGAGAGGGTCCCGACGTCGCCGAGCATGCAATGGCCCTAGGCGCGCGCGCTGAGGGCCTCGCGTACCTCATAGCACGCGGGGTTCCTTCCTACGACGGGATCGAATGCGTGGATGAGCTGATAAACCATGAAATCGAAATGGTGAATCTCCCCCATGCCCTAGTACAGAAGTACGTAACGCGGGGCGTCAATCTAGTCATTGAGGCTGTAGCCGAATCATGGGTAATCCGCAGGGCCCTCGGCGAGTAGACATCTATACTGGAGGTGCTGACAATGTGTATGTGCGTCAAGCCATGGTACACAGACGAGCGGGGATATTATATCATCTCCCAATCCGACATCAAAGAGGCGTTTAAAGCCGCGGCCGATGCGAAGTCTGAAATTGAGACGTGGAAATGCCGCAAGCGAATCCACGTTTACCACGAAACGGCACGCCTTGCCATCATGTACAAAATGCGATTTGACCCGGATGTGAGCATCACAGACGCCTTTACGCCAGGAGAGCACCACTACGTCTATACGCGCAGCGCTCACATTGGTACAAGCGCAGACCATAGAGACGACTACACGGAAATATCAATCGTAAATGGGTGTATTAAATCCACAACACACTATTTTTGGGACGCACAAGGAACCAAGCGTGCTAAGAGATGTGTTATGGCATTCATTATAGATTAGGAGTAATTGTGAAAAACATTATTTTAGCAGTCATCACGACCGAAGATTATAAAATCGCGATGCGCGAAGAGGCCTACAAATTCGAAGCCGCACTATCAGAAATATTGCACGGTTACCCCGAAGCGTGCGTTTCATACTATCACAATGCCTACAGTTTTGAGGCTCAAGAACCATTTTCTATAGATGATTTTTACTCGGATAGATGCGACGAGCTTATAATTACCCCGAGCCGATGGGCAGTGCACTACATCACCCCGATATCAGTGGACGATGCCCGGTACTTTAGCACCCGCGAAGACGCTGTGCACGCGCTTGTAGACACCTTATGCGACTGCTGCGAGTGTGCCGAGGAAGAAGTACACAGCCACTTCAACATGCCTAGCCTATCTGCCCGCCTCATAAAGCCTTACACAGTGGCCGGCGCCGAAGTGTGGCAGCTGCGCACTAATGACGGGCCAAGCCGCTTTTTCTACGATATTGTTGGCGAATATTGCGTAAAGGAGTTTTAATGATTTACGAGTACGTCGTCAAATGCGATTACTACATAGGACAAGGCAACACAGAAGAACGGGTTTTCACGTATTGGGATGAGGCCGACGAGTGGATAGAGCAGACCGCAATAGATCTTGCAACGGATGCCATCGACAGACGTTACCCTGCGTTCGCAGATGGCTACGAAACACTTTGTCCAGAGTGGGACGAGACGTTTGCGGAAGCGCTAGACGGCTTTACCATCAAAGAGCGCCCATCACGCA
>ERZ808259.378-NODE-378-length-20732-cov-10.864729_pt1 | contig 20732 bp, 9 predicted proteins | sample MGYA00521279_ERZ808259 | MGnify/ENA primary metagenome ERZ808259 (study PRJEB31516, sample SAMN03275586) | gut metagenome | biome: mammalia-associated habitat; material: feces | host: Papio cynocephalus | place: Kenya | collected 2012-07-27 ... | reverse complement strand
TTAATGAAAAGGGCGAGGTGAATAGCGTCCTTTCCATCAGTTATCCTTTCAATGCCCCTGACCTCGGACTTTGCGATGTCTTTCGACGTGGCACGGTCGTGATGTGCAATGGTGGAAAAGTGACCGAATTCTCTGTTAAGAATGGAAAAATAGTGGGCAATGACTTGTCCTCGATGTTTTCCTCTTTGGGAATGAACTATGCGGGTGCTGTCATATCCTATAATCATAAGATATGGATCGCTACGAACCATGGTTTGTACAATAGCGCGAGACAAGAGTATCATTGCTCATCTACAGACCATTCTCTACAGCACGATGTAGTGACGAGCCTTGCGGTATCGCCTGATGATAAACTCCTCGTGGGAACTCTTTGTGGCGTTGACATCATAGATGACAAGACTGGAAGTATCGAACATTGGAATTGTGGAAGTTCCATCAATCCTTTGGGTAGCAACTTCGTGAATAGCCTTTTTTCCAAGAATGGACAGATATGGGTGGGAACGGAGACTGGTGGTATTACCAAGTTGACTCCACGTCAGTTGCAGTTGGAGTTCTATCAACATGAGCCAGACAATCCTGCGAGCCTTTCGCCTAATGCTGTCAATGCCATGTTTGCCGAGGACAATGGTACTCTGTGGGTTGGCACGGTGGAAGGTGGTCTTAATAGGTTATCCCCCCATAACAGTACCTTTACCCATTATACGACTTCCAATTCCGGGCTTCCGCACAATAGTGTTTCTGTGCTTACGGGTGATGCGCAAGGCAACTTGTGGATAGGAACTTGGGGAAGTGGTGTCGCATTCATGCCGTTTAGTCAGCCAGGAAAGATAACAAGACTTTTGGTGGATGACAAGCATCAGGGATTGCTCTCTTTTGTGGGAGCGATGCGGTACGATGCTCGTAATCATGGTATGTGGATAGGCACCAACGATGGCTTGTTCTTCTATGATTTCGACAAAAAACAATTGGTGGAACCTTTCCCCGGTTGTTTGAATATACGTGGTTGCATCGGCAGTTTGATAACCAAGGATGCCAAACTCTTGATGGGTTGTGTGCAGGGTATGGTGGAAGTGGATTTGAAGTCCTGCCGCCATGGCAAGGGTGACTTTAAGGTGAAATACCACCCTCATAAGCTCGACGATCCACAAAGTAGTGTCATTGACAAAATCCTTTCCTTCTGCCAGACGAAGGATGGAAAAATTTGGCTTGGTAGCAATGGTTATGGCATGTATTGCTATAATTATGAGAAGGATGGCAAGACGTATGTCAAGTCGTTTACCACCAATGACGGCCTTGCCAATAACACGGTCAAAGGTATCGTGGAAGACAATCGGGGGATGCTTTGGGTAGCGACAGACAATGGTCTCTCTGTTTTTAACCCCAAGACAGAGGCTTTCAGTAGCTTCTCCAAGGATGACGGCTTGTTGAGCCCCCAGTTCTATTTCAATGGAGCCATTCGTAACAAGCAGGGCATCATATTTTTGGGCACAGACAGGGGAATGATGGCAGTGAAAGGCATCAATTTCTCCAAGCATATAGATGGTCAGCTTAAGTTTACGGAACTTTTGGTGGATAACCAACCCGTATTTGCCGGTAGCGATTATCTCGATGAGGATATTTCTATCGCCAAGAAGATACGTATCCATGAGAGTGATAAGTCGTTTACCCTCAATTTTTCCGCCCTTAATTATGGCAGTGAGACTCAAGGTGTCTATTTTTGCCGTATGAAGGGCTATGAGAACGATTGGGTTCAGTTGAAACCAGGTCAGCACAGTGTGAGATATTCTACTCTTCCTGCTGGAGATTATGAGTTTGAGGTGAAATATGCGCCATCGATAGCGGCGGCTCAGGAGCAGACGGTTTCTATCGCAGTCAGTATCACACCTTATTTTTGGAAGAGCTGGTGGTTTGTATCTATTATAATAATAGGTATCATAGCAGCCATCCAATATGTCTATTTCCGTAGGTTGGAGAAAATGCGTGAGCGAGAGGTGGAGGAATTGTATCGACCGATAGAGGCTGCCTTGAAGGATAGCGATGAGCCAGGCAAGTTGCAGAGTCGCATCCAGGCTATCTTGGAAAATCAAAAGCGTTATCAGGAGAGTCAACAGAAGACCATCGAAGCTGACAAAAAGCAAGTGGCGGAGCATACCAAGCCGTTTATGGAGGCTGTCATGGAGATAATGGAGAAAGAATATGGCGAATCAGAGTTTGGAGTGCAAGTCCTTGCGGACAAGATGGGTATGAATCGTAGCGTGCTCAGCAAGAAACTGAATGAGGAGACTGGTTTGCCAACGGCTCAGTTCATCCGTAATTACCGCTTGGATGTGGCTAAGAGAATGTTGGAGGAGAACATCGCCGATCGAAACATCACCGAGATAGCCTATAGGGTGGGCTTCAATGACCCTAAGTATTTTACCCGTTGCTTTACGAAGCAATATGGTATTTCCCCTTCTGCATACAAAGAGACGCTTGATGTAGATTAAGCGTCGTTTCCTGTTTTTTTCATTTGTGCATACCTTGCCATCGAGGTGAGATATGCACTTTTTTGTTTCTTTTTGTTAAATATCCTGTGTAGGAACACAGAGGTGGAAAAGTATGTGGATTTAGAGAAAACCCTTTGTTTATGCGGTTTGTCCACCCATTTTTTGTTATTGTCCACCTACTATTATGTTATTAATTGTACTTTTGCCACCGAATCAATTAATAAGATTTTAAAAACAACCTAAAATATAAAAAACAACCTAAAAGCATTAAGTTATGAAGATTAAGAAATCTTTGCTTACATTCGCTTGTGCTATCATGGTGGCATTAAGTTTCACTGCTTGTGGTGATGACTGGGGCCGACAGGACGATCCTGCTGGTGGTCAGATATACCCATCTAAGCAGACAGTGGCAACTTATGACTTTGAATATTCAGAGGATAAGCCTGAGTATTCCGACATGATTAGTCACGACGAGGGTTGCGAGGTAGTCAAGGACGAAAGCCTCGCAAGTAATGTGTTGCACTTGAATGGAAAGGGTGGTGCTAAGATTGCCAATCCTTTCAATAGTGTGAAGTTGCAAAATGGTGCTGCCATCACTTTCGCAGTGAAGATTGATGCAGACGTAGCTGAGGACGGAACTGTCGCTGATGTTGATGTGGCTCGCCCTCTTATCTCGTTTGGCTCTGAGGAAAAAAACGGTGCTCGTTTCTATTTTACAGCCAATGGACAGATGGTTTACAGCAAACCAGGTCAGTTGGAGAGCTTGAACCTCAACGAGAACGACCCTGCTTCTGTGAAGACAGGTATTCTTACTCCTAACGAGTGGCACTTCGTTGCTCTTCAAGTTTCCAATGATGGTTATCAGTTCTATGTAGATGGTAAAAAGAGTCTTTCTGGCTATCAGACATCTACCAGCGCCACTTCTTTCCAGTACAAGACTTTGGTTGAGGCTATCAATACCCTACCTTATTTATATATAGGCGGTGAGAAAGAGCAGACTACTGAGGAAGATCAGACTGCTGATGAGACCAATGTCGTTTCTATCGACAATGTTACCTTGATTCGTAACATGATGGAAGATAAGGATTGGAACAAGACCGTTAGTGGAAATGGTGGTGATGTGTCTAAGAAAGTTTATGTAAATGTTGGTACTGAGGATTGTTCGGATGGATTCTTTGTTGTTAAATCCGATGCATTTGTAATACCTGAAGGCAAGACTTTCCATACAACATTTATAAATCATACATCTAAGGCAAACAATTGGAACAACTGGGTTTTGGCTGTTACAAATGATGTGCAGTTTGGCGGCGATGGATATGTAGAGTATGAGGTGCTTCGTGCTGATAATTACGGCTGGGGTACTTTACATAATGCAGACAACTTGACTTGTAATTATAACTGGGATACATTCAAGGATGATATGGATGGTGCAACCATAGATTTGACAGTTGAAAGAAATGGCTCTGATGTTAATATTACGGCGAAGACAACAACTGCTGCAGGAGTGGAATATACAATGTCTAATAAACTGGAAAATGTTCCAGAAGGTAATATACGTTGTTTCTTGACCGGTGAGCAAAGTTGGATTCAGATAGATCCAAATGAAACATTTGTTGGTAATGTTTATAAGTCTGGAAGCTATTTAGTCGGTGCTGCTGATTATACTTCAGGCTTCTTCTCTGAGAAATCTGAAATGTATAAGCTTGATTCTAACATTCCTGAAACAAATCCGTTTGTCATTCAGTTTGTCAATAGAACCGCTGGTAATGGAGCTAATTGGAATAACTGGGTGCTCTGTTGCTGTACTACACCTTTCGGAAGTGAAGGCTATTTCGAAAATTATGTCTTGAGAGCTGACGCTTATGGATGGTTTGGAGCAGGTGGTAATACTAATGAAAATTCTGCCAATTTGGATTTCACTATGACTCAGAGTTTCAACTTTGATAATTTCGTGAAAGATATGAGCGGTGCTACTTGCTACCTAGGATTTACTCGTAGTGGCAATTCTTTGACAATGAAGGCTAAAGAGACAACTTCTGCTGGAGAGGTGCTTCCTGCATACGAGTTTGTCTTTAACTCTTTGAAATCTGGTGATGCTTACATATTCTTGACCCAGGAGGCTGCTTGCCTAGATATCTTGAGAGTAGGTTATTTCCCTTATTTCGATAAGATTAATGAAACTGAATAACATAAACAGAATAAACAATGAACAATAACATATTGCATAAGTTATTCTTGACCCTGACACTGGTGCTCCTTACATTGGGAGCATCAGCACAGGTTACCGTAACGGGTAATGTATCTGATGAATCAGGCGAGCCTATCATCGGTGCTACTGTCATGGAAGCCTTGACAACCAATGGTGTTGTCACCGACTTTGACGGTAACTTCAAGATTCAGGTCAAGAACGAGAACGCTACCTTGAAGATTTCTTATATCGGTATGGTCGCTCAGAATATCCGTGTAGGCAATCAGCGTAATATCAAGGTTGTCCTCAAGGACGAGAGTCAGAAAATCAATGAGGTCGTAGTCGTAGGTTACGGTCATCAGAAGAAGGAGAGTGTGGTAGGTGCCATCTCTCAGGTTAGTTCCGACGACCTCTTGAATACCCCTACAGCCAACGTTACCCAGGCTATCGCAGGTAAGATTCCTGGTGTGGTAACTACCCAGACATCTGGTGCCCCTGGTGCCGATGACGCTACCATCAACATTCGTGGTCGTGCTACCTTCGCTGGTGATGGTGCTCCATTGGTCATGGTGGATGGTGTAGAGCGTGCTTTCTCTCAGGTCGCTCCTGATGATATCGAGAGTATCTCTGTATTGAAGGATGCTTCTGCCACAGCCGTTTATGGTGTACGTGGTGCGAATGGTGTCATCCTCGTTACCACCAAGCGTGGTAAGGATATGAAGCCAGAGGTTAGTGTAACAGGTAACTTCATGTGGGGTACTCCTACTCGTAAGCCTCATTACTTGAATTCTTACGACTCTGTAACTCTCTTGGAGGAGGCTTTGAAGAACGATGGTCTTCCTTCACAGTACTCTGCTTCCGACATCGAGATGTATCGCAAGAGCTGCGCCGGTGAGTTGACTGGTGCCGATGCTCTTCTTTATCCTAATGTAGATTGGTATGACGAGGTGCTCAACAACTGGGCTCCATCTCAGCGTTACAACGTCAGTGTACGTGGTGGTACGAAGCGTATGCGCTACTATGTATCTGGTGAAATGTATAACCAGGGCTCTCTCATCAAGAACTTGAGCCAGGATGCTTATGGCAATTCTTCTAGCCCAGGCTACAACCGTTACGCATTCCGTGCCAATATGGACTTCTTCCTTTCTAAGGATTTGACATTCAGTGTCAACTTTGGTACTCGTTTCGAGAACCGTCATGGTTCCAACACCAACGAGAGCTCTACCAACTATGATATCTTTGCTCGTATCAACCATACTCCAGGTTGGATCTTCCCTGTATCTTACGAGGTACAGAATGGTGAAAGCACCAAGACTCTCTATGGTGGTACAGCCGTTTATCAGGACAACGTAGTGGCTGCCCTTGCCAAGGGTGGATACTATCGTGGTACCAATACCATCAATGAGACCAACTTCATCGCCGACTACAAGATGGACTGGTTGACCCCAGGTCTCTCTGTACGTGGTATGGTTTCTTTCGACTATGATTCTTATTACAAGAAGACATTCGGTGCTGCTTTCGCAACATACGAATTGAACGATCGCGCCAACTATACAAGCGCTGATGCTTATACCAAGTATAATGTAGATGGCGACTTGGCTTATAGCAAGGGTTCTTCTACCACTTATAAACTTTATATGGAAGGTCAGATTAACTATGCTCGCAAGTTCGGCAAGAACGATATTACAGGTATGGTTCTTTACAACCAGAACGACTACCGCTACAACTCAGATTTGGCTAAGCGTTACCAAGGTCTCGTAGGTCGTGTTACCTACGGATGGGACGATAAGTACTTGGCTGAGGTCAACGTAGGTTACAATGGTTCTGAGAACTTCATGAAGGGCAAGCGCTTCGGTTTCTTCCCTGCATTCTCTCTCGGTTGGCGTATCACTCAGGAAGAGTTTATGAAGAGTACGCAGAACTGGTTGAACAACTTGAAGCTCCGTGCATCTTACGGTGAGGTCGGTAACGATGTATATACCGTTGGTGGCGTGGCACAGCGTTTCCTCTATGAAGAGAAGTGGAACCAGATTGGTAACGACTACTACTTTGGCAATAAAGGTCAGACGGGTATCTACGAGAGCCAGTATCCTAACTATGGTGTAACATGGGAGCGTGCCAAGAAGTTCAACGTAGGTTTGGAGTTTGGTTTGTTCAACGGTATGTTGACAGGTAACTTCGATTACTTCGTAGAGAATCGTAACAACATCTTGACAGAGTACTTGAGCCGCCCACAGTGGGTAGGTGTAACCATGGCAGCCGGTAACCTCGGTAAGACCCAGAACAAGGGTTACGAGTTGGAGCTCCACCACTTCAATCACATTGGCAAGGACTTCACCTATAATGTAGGTATGACCTTCTCTCATGCAGCCAACAAGATTAAGAACATGGACGAGCCTGCTTACAAGACCGCTTATCGCAAGCGTGAGGGCCATGCCATCAACCAGTACTTCGGTTTGGTATGCGAGGGCTTCGTAACACAGGCAGACCTCGACAATCCTAACTTCCCAGTTTCTACTTACGGCAACGTGAAGGTAGGTGACTTGAAGTATAAGGATATGAATGGCGATGGTTTCATCGACGATCGTGATGAGACATTCATCGGATACAGCGATATTCCTGAGAATACATACGCCTTGACATTGGGTGCTAACTACAAGGGCATCGGCTTCGAGGTAATGTTCCAGGGCGTTGACCATGTATCTCGTTACTACGACAGCGATGCAATGTTCGCCTTCCAGAACAATGGTAAGGTAAAGGATATCCACTTGCAGCGTTGGAATCCAAGCTTGAGCGAGGCTGAGAATTTGGCAAATGCCAAGTATCCTTTGCTCCACTACGGAAGCAACGGCGACCACAACCAGCGTCAGAACTCATTCTTCTTGAAGAACGGTGCATTCGTTCGCTTGAAGAACATTGAGTTGAGCTATACCCTTCCTAAGGAGTTGATCAAGCATGTCGGCATGAGCAACTGCCGCTTCTATGTCAATGCCAACAACTTGTTTACATGGGATCATCTTGATGACTTGGTTGACCCAGAGAGCAACGGCTCCAACCGTTACCCACTCTTGAAGACCGTCAACGTAGGTTTCAATGTTGTATTCTAATTCAAGAACATTCAAAACGAATCTAAAATGAAGAAATATAGTATATTTGCTTTGGCACTCGCAATAGGAGCGATGACGCTCACCTCATGCGAAGATGCCTTCGGCAATTTCCTCGACAAGCAGCCAAGCAACGAGTTGACAAAAGCTGAGGTGTTGGGTAGCTTCACTCTCTTGGAGCAGAACCACAACGATACTTACAACTTCTTGCTTCATGGTGCCAACCGTGTCAATAACTCTTGGCTCGATGCTGCTACCGACTTGGCTGAGTCAAGTATCGGTACATCAGGTACTCGCACTACCTTTAATATTGGTAACTACTATGGTGGTGGCGGTGCCGCCGAGCTGACATCTCCTTGGGAGAGCCGTTATCGTGGCATTCGCAAGTGTAACATCACCATCAATACATTGGAGCAGGACACAGAGAACAAACTTCGCCCTGTTGACCTCTCTGAGGAACTTTACGCAAGTCGTAAGGCAAATTACATCGCTGAGGCTCGTTTCCTCCGTGCTTACTTCTATTGGGAGTTGTTCCTCCGCTATGGTCCAGTGCCATTGGTTACCACAGAGCTTGACCCTAACGGCGACTTGCTGACTGGCTACACCGAGCGCCCTGACCTCAAGACCTTCATGGATTACCTTTTCAAGGAGGTAAAGGAATGTGAGGCAGGATTGAAGACATACGCAGAGACTACCGATGAGACATACGCTGGTGAGGTGAACCAACCAACGGCTCGTGCGCTCTATGTTCGCATGATGCTCTTCATGGCAAGCCCTCGTTATTCAGCTCAGAGTGGCATCACTTGGCAACAGGCAGCTGATGCGGCAAAGGGCTTCATCGACGAGTACGGTGAGAACTATAAGTTGGAAACGCGTACTAATGGTGGTGTCGCAGCTTACAACAACTCTTGGTTGCTCAACTCATACGCAGACAAGAACCCTGAGATTATCTTCTTCCGCAATGATGTGGCTATCGGTTGGGCAGGTATCTCTACCGATACTCCTGTAGGCGAAGGTGGCCAGGGTGGTCTTTGCCCAAGCCAGAACCTCGTCGATATGTATGATATGGAAGATGGTACTGCTCCATTTACTCAGTATGATGCGACTGGTGCGCCAGTCTATGTGAACGGCAAGCCAACTGTCAATGAGGAGAGCGGTTATACCGACCAGACGATGTGGAAGAACCGTGACCCACGTCTCGCAGCAACTGTACTTTATCAGGGTTGCGAGTGGGGACAGGCAACCAGTACCAAGACCAATGTCATCGACGTGGTTTATGGACATCGTGACAATCCTATCGGCAACCAGAACGCTACTCCAACAGGTTACTATGTACGCAAGTACATTCCAGAGACCATTTTGAGTAGTAACCACAGTGGTACAGCCAAGCGTCTTTGGAGAATCTTCACTTACAGCGAGATTTTGATGAGCTATGCTGAGGCTTTGAATGAGGCAGACTTCGCTGGCAATTACGACAAGGTTTGCAGCTTGCTCGACCAGATTCGTCATCGTGGCGGCATCATTGGCAATGTGGCTGACCGTGCAGACTTGAAGAACCAGACAGCCATGCGCAACTTCATCCACAAGGAGCGTGCTATCGAGTTCGCTTTCGAGGAGCACCGTTGGTGGGATGTACGTCGTTGGAATGTTGCTGGTGAGGCTCTCGGTCGTGACATCTATGGTGTCAATGTAGCAGCTGATGGTACCATCACCCGTAAGGTGGCTCAGAACCGTAAGTGGCAAGACAAGTTCTATCTCTATCCAATCCCAGAGACAGAGGTTTGGAAGATTGGTCAGAGCTTCCAGAACGATGGTTGGAAAGAATAACGCTTTTAAAGAAACAACAGTATGAATAATATTCAGAATATATATAATAAGGTGTCATCATCAAGCAGAGTCTTGATGGTGAGCGCACTTCTCTGTGCCGCAAGTTCTTCTTTTGCACAGGAGCAGGTGCTCAAAGGCCGAATCGTCAACAGCCAGGGTGACCCAATCCCTGGGGCTGTTGTCAACGTGGCAGAGGAAAGCCGCATCGCCTTGACCGACAAGGACGGTTACTTTACCTTGAAGAAGGTGAACCCAAGCGATGAGGTCTGCGTTTCAAGCATTGGTTACAAGAATGCACAGGAGAAGGTGACAACCTTCGATGGCTCTTACGTCATCAAGTTGGAGGATGATACCGACGAGATGGAGCACATGGCTCCAGTGCCATTCGGTGAGCAGAAAAAGAAAATCTTGACAGACTCTCGTTCCGTCGTTTCTGGCGAGGAGTTGCAGAAGCACCCTGTCACCATCCTTCAGAATGCCTTTACTTCTACGCTCAACGGTGTGGAGACATACGAGTGGTCTTCTGAGCCAGGTTGGTCTGAGAGCTTCCTCTTCATCCGTGGTATCCGTACCACCAACCAGAGTGCTCGTTCTCCATTGATTATCGTGGATAACGTGGAGCGTGACCTTTCCTTCCTCGATGCTTATCCTATCGAGAGCATCACCGTGTTGAAGGATGCCGCTGCTTCTTCTATCTATGGTATGCGTGGTGCCAATGGTGTTATCATGGTGACCACCAAGCGTGGTGCCGCTGGTAAGACCAAGATTGACTTCACCCAGGAGATTGGTTTCCAGACTCTTGCCAATAAGATGGAGGTGCAGAACTCTTACAATATGGCGATGACTCGCAACCAGGTACGCTACCTGAGCGGCATGGATCCTCTGTATTCGCAGGAGCAACTTGATAATTACAAGTATGTTTGCAATGGGGGTACATTCGCTGACGATGACATTCGCAAGTACCAGTACTTCAATACTTCTTGGGCAGACCAACTCTATCGTAGCTCAGCGCCACAGTACCGCACCAACTTGCAGTTGAGTGGTGGTAACAATCGTGCTCGCTACTATGTCAGCTTCTCTTATTTGCGCCAGGAGGGTATGTGGAATACCGAAGGTACCGAGATGAACAGCGGCTATAGCACGCAGCACGTGTTGAATCGTTGGAACCTCCGTTCCAACATCGACATCGACGTGTCCAAGTACTTGAACGTATCTCTCGACTTGGGTGGTCGTATCGACAACATCTCTCAGCCTACCGAGGGTGTGTTCAACCTTGTGACCTTCGGTGTAATCGAGGCTAACCCAATGGCTCCAACTCACAACCCTGATGGTAGCATCTATTCTTCATCTACCGCCAATAACCCAGTACGTTACTTGGGTGGTTCTGGTTTGGAGAAGAACCGTCGCCGCAACTTGTATTCTACCTTGAACGCGAAGTACGACTTGAGTCCTGTCTTGAAGGGCTTGGGCTTGTTTGGTACCATCAGCTTCGACGCTTACGAGACCTTCGAGTCAACCCAGACAGCCAACATGGACTCTTGGAACTACGATTGGGATAACTTGAAGGTGACCGATGTCAAGGACTTCACCTATACAAGATACACCACCAAGGCAGCGTTGAGTAACCCTTCTGCTAACCAGCGTGGTTACTACTACAACTTGAATATGTACGGAGGTATAAGCTATAAGAATAGCTTTGGCAAGCACAACATCGACGCACGTGCCTTTGCTCGCTACTATCGCAATGAGGAGGCGGGTTCCGACTACTCTTCACAGCAGAGTGCATCTTCCAACCGTTACTTGGCTTACAACTTCCAGGGTACATACGATTATGCCAACAGATACATCGCTTCCTTCAACCTCTCTCGCATGGGCTGCGACAACTTCTCGCCTGATGACCGTTGGGGAACATTCTGGGGTGCATCCGCAGGATGGGTGTTGACCGAGGAGCCTTGGGCAAAGAACAATGGCGTGCTCGATTTATTCAAGGTTCGCTTATCTTATGGTGAGGCTGGTCAGTCTAACACAGGTGCCGGTCGTTATCCATACCAGAGCATCTATGGCTCAGCCACAGGTTATGCCTTCGGTTACAATGCCACAGGTGTCGGTGGTTATGCTGAGACCAAGACGGGTAACCTCAATAGCAAGTGGGAAATCTCCAAGATGGTGAACGTAGGTTTCGACTGGAACCTTTGGAACAAGAAACTCTATGGTAGCTTGGATATCTTCCATGAGTGGCGTTCCAACATCCTTGTTAGCCGTTCTACCGTTCCTGAGACCATCCTTGGTGTGCCAGTAGCACAGGATTCTTATGGTAAGGTAGAGAGTCGTGGTTACGAGTTTGTACTCGGTCACCACAACAGCATAGGTAAGGACTTCAAGTATTACATCGAGGCACAGTTGACTTACAATACCAACCGTGTCAAGGATATCGACGAGACGACGCCAGACGTAGAGTGGCAGCGCAAGGCGGGGCACAGAATCTATGACAATACTTCTGTGGCAGACCTTTATGAGCAGAGCCAGACGGGTACCAACCGTGTGGGTGGCTGGAACATCTATAAGTTCGACCAGTGGGCTTCCGATCCTAACTTGATTGCAACTTCTCAGCAGGATGCTATCGACCATCCTGAGAAATACCCTTACAACAGCTTCTCCAATGGAGCGCAGCAGTTGGGTACGGCAGTCTTCAAGGATATCAACGGCGACCGTGTCATCGACTCCAAGGATATGGTGCCAGACTCATATACCATCATCCCAGAGTTGATTCCTACCTTCAACTTCGGTTTCGAGTACAAGGGCTTCGACGCTCGCATGATAGTGAACGCTTACCTCCGTCGCTCCGTATTCCTCTCGCCAGCTATCAGCTACAGTGGATGGAGTAACATGGGTACTCACGAGGTGACCAAGGCTTGGGGTTACTTTACCGACGATCCTACCGATCCTCGCAACGTCAATGCAACTTATCCTCGTCCAGTATATAACGGTTTCGACGCAGTAGATTCAGACCGTGCCACAGGTTCTTATCAGAACGACATCTGGGTACGCAATGGAAACTTCTGGTCACTCCGTAACATCGAGGTGGGATATTCATTGCCATCTAAGTTGATTTCCAAGTTGTGGATGACCAAGTGCCGTGTATATTTCAGCGCTTACAACATCGCCACATTCAGCAGTCTTCCTGATGACATCGACCCAGAGAAGCCATTGAGCTACTGCTGGTGGTATCCTAAGACAAAGTCGTTTACATTTGGTATCAATATTGGTTTCTAATCAATTTTATCAAAAAGAATTATGAAAAAGCTTTTAATCAATATATCGTTGGCAATGGTAGCTGTGGGAGGTATGACCTCCTGCAGCGACATCCTCGACAAGGAAGTCGATTTGACTTATACTGCCGACAACATCTATGGCAACTACGATCGTAGCCGTGGTGTCTTGGCTAATGCCTATACTTATCTGCCAGATGCTTTCGCTGGTTATACCAACGGCCAGTTCTTGGCAGCATCTCGCGACTGTATGACCGACAATGCGCTCTCTTACTGGAACGTGCATTATTATCACAGTGTGTTGAATGATTCTTACGATGCGAAGAACCATTATTTCGCAACCACTTATTGGACCAACGACCTGAAGGGTATACGTGTTTGCAACGACTTCTTGGAGAAGGTTCGTGAGGACGTGATTGGTAATGCGGCAAAGGCTGGTGATGACAATCATCTTTGTGACCGTTACAAGGCTGAGGCTCGTTTTATTCGTGCCATCCTTCATTTCGATATGATCGGCTGGTTTGGTGCCGTGCCAATCGAGGATCATGTCTTGACCAATGACGAGGCTGGTACTATCGGTCGTACTCCTGCTGCCGAGGCATTGAAGTGGGTGGCAGACGAGTGCACGGAAATCATCAATAGTGGTGCGCTTCCATTCCGTTACAGCAATGAGAATGAGAACTGGGGACGTATCAATGGAGCGGCTGTATATGCTTTGCGCTCAAGAGCGTTGCTTTATCGTGCTTCTGCGCTCAACAATCCTACCAACGACAAGAGTTGGTGGCAGGAAGCAGCTGATGCGGCATTGGCGTTTATCTCTGCCAACAATAGCTCAGCCAATCCTTACCATCTCTATACTTCTGAGGATAACGATCCTAAGAAGAATTACTATGAGTGCTTCACTACCACTCCTCACTTGAACCCTGAGTATATCCTCAGCCGTTCAGAGTGGAATACTCGTGAAATCGAGATGTTCAATACACCTTGTGGCTTCTCTGGTAACGTGAACTCTACAGGTCGTGTGAACCCAACACAGAACTTGGTTGACTCTTACGAGACCATCAATGGCCTTCCTATCGACCAAGACCCTACTTACGATGACCAGAACCCGTACGCCAACCGTGACCCACGTTTGGAGCAGACCATCTTCCACCAGGGAAGTATCTGGGGTGACAAGAGCCAGGACGAGGAGCGTGCCGTGGATGTATCTGTAGGTGGCAAGGACTATCAGGATCTCCATGGTGGTACCACAACAGGTTACTACTCTAAGAAGTTCGTTCACAACATGAGTTTCAAGAACCCTACAACTTATGTTACTGCTTGTCCTATCTTCCGCTATGCGGAGATTCTTTTGAATGCTGCTGAGGCATTGAACGAGGCACAGGGACCTGACGCTGCATATCAGTATGTCAATCAGGTGCGTGCTCGTGTCGGTATGCCAGCCTACAAGAATATGACGCAAGCCCAGCTTCGTGAGCGCATCCGCAACGAGCGTCGTATCGAGTTGGCATTCGAGGACCATCGTTTCTTCGACGAGCGTCGCTGGAAGTTGTTTGAGGGTAAGACCGCCGCTTCAGAGAAGAGTGAGCCACGTTACAAGCAGGTTTATAATATCTATAGCGTAGTGGTTACTCCTGACGAGAATCCTGTCTATACATATCGCAACGACAATACCCATGCTACTCGTGCTTTCTCAAGTCCTAAGAACTATTACTTCCCTGTGCCAGACGACACTTACAAGAAGGATCCTAACTTGGGACAGAACAAGGGATGGGAACTCTCTGAGGCAAAGAAGGACGAGACCACCGAAGGTGGAGCAACCGAGGGTGGTTCTACCGAAGGTGGCGAGACCACAGGAGGTGAATAATCTCCGATAGGAGGAAAGACAAGTAATCTTTGTCAACAATAACTATTATAACTTTTAAGGTGAGGTCTATGGCGAAAACACCATAGGCCTTCCTTGCTTTAAAGCTTCGCTTATAGAAGCAACAATCAGTAACAATAAAACAAATAACACAATGAAGAAACTTACATTATTGTCAATGTTGGGTTGCATGTCTCTCGGCATGATGGCGCAGACTGCCATCAGCGATGCCGACCTGCAGAATGCCTACAGCTCAAGGACATACAGTATGCGTGTGAGCTGTCATGACCCATCTATTGTGGTGGATGACATCTCCAACCCTAATAAGCCTATCTATTATATCTATGGTTCCCACCTGGGCAGAGGAAAGACTTATCAAAGCAGCAACTACCAGAATTGGGCAACCTTTAAGACAGGTGAGGAAAATTCAGGTACCAATAATAGCCTCTTTGCCGATGTGGATGGCAATGCCATCAACTTTAAGGATGCCTACAGCACCCATGCCATTAAGAAGGTGAAGAATTACAAGGGCGAGGAAGTGACTCTTGGCAATTTCGATGCCCATGCATGGCAGTGCGGACAAAATGCTGCGGGCAAGGCGAATACAGTTGCTGGAAACCAGTGGGCTCCAGATGTCATCTACAACAAGACCATGAAGAAATGGTGTATGTATATGAGTCTGAATGGCGACAATTGGTGTTCCACCATTGTTTGCTTCACCTCCAATAGCGTGGAGGGACCTTGGGTTTATCAAGGACCTGTGGTTTGCTCTGGATTCTCAGGACGTTTTGTACATAATGGCTATGCCAAGGCTGATGATTGGAAGAATACAGACTTGGCAATCGCTACAGGTTGCACTTCGCTTCCTGCTCGTTACAGTGTAACTAGCAAGGACAACTGGGGAAACTATTGGCCTAATTGCATCGACCCATGCGTCTTCTACGATGATGACGATAATCTCTGGATGAGTTATGGCTCATGGTCGGGCGGCATCTATATGATTCGCTTGAACAAGGAGAATGGTCTTCGTGATTACGAATATACTTTCCCATATCAAATCAATGGCGAGGATGCCACTCCAGGTGCATACAACCAGGCTTGTACCTCAGACCCATACTTTGGCAAGAAGATAGCCGGTGGATATTATGTATCTGGCGAGGCAAGTTATATCCAGAAGATAGGTAAGTATTACTTCCTCTTCTTGAGTTATGGCGGCTTGGATCCAGATGGTGGCTATCAGATGCGTGTGTTCCGTTCGGAGAAACCAGACGGACCTTACAAGGACTGCTATGGTACATCGGCTCTTTACAACAACTATGTCTTGAACTTCGGTTCTGGTGCTCGTGACAACCGTGGTGTTTTGTTGCTCTGCAACTACCAGTGGGATACCATGCCTGTAGCTGAGTTGGCACAAGGCCATAACTCTGCTTTCAACGATAACAAGGGGCGTTCGTTTGTGGTATATCATACCAAGTTTAATGATGGTTCGTTCGGTCATGAAGTGCGTGTTCACCAGCTTTTCTTGAATGACGAGGGATGGTTGATGGCAGCACCATACGAGTTTGATGGCGAGACTGCCACAAGCGAGAAAATCGCATCAGAGGCATCTATCGGCAACGATGAGATTCCTGGCGACTACCAGTTCATCCGTCATCAGTATAATCAGAACACAGCTGCCAAGGCATACGAGAAACCTGTGAAAATCAAGCTCAATGCCGATGGAACCGTGAGCGGAGGCGAGACAGGCAAGTGGGTTCGTAAAGATGGAACAGACTATATCACCTTGGTGTTGTCGGGTGTAACCTATCGTGGTGCTTTGGTGAAACAGACCATCGACTATACCAATATTCCAGCTCTCGCTATCGTGGCTCTCTCTTCATCCAGTGGTAGCTTGACCATCGGGCAGAACAGCTTTACTTATCAGCAGGAAGTTTGGGCAGTGAAGGCTGATGCCAAGGCTGCCATCAAATACACACTCGACAAGAGTGTCATTCCTTTCCAGGATGGTGCTACATTGAATAGCAAGCCAACTTTGCCAACGACCGCTTATCTCGGCACAACCGTAACATGGAAATCAAGCGATGCTTCTATCATGACCGATGCTGGTGTTGTCAAGGGCAAGGGTAAGGTGAAGATGACCATGACCATCTCCAAGGATGGTTATGAATATGAGAAGGAATACAATCTCAACATTGATGCTGATGCGGAAGAGACTACTCCTATCTATTATCCAGAGTCTGCACAGAAGAATACGACCAATGCTTACAATACCAACTTCTCTGCTGACTATACTTTGCAAGCAGGTAAGAAGATAGAGTTTAAGTTCTATAATTATACTGCGGCAACAGATAACTATAAGAGTTGGGTATTGGGTGTGTCTAACAAGGCTCATGGAGCAACTGGCTATACCGAGTACGTTATGTTGCGTAATGATAATTGGGATAATGTCGCTTGGGATAATGCAGGTTGTGTCAATGACTTCGACTGGACTACTTTTGTTGCGGACATGAATGGTTCTTTGGTTGATATGATTGTGGAATATGCTGCCAGTGGTGCATTCAAGATGACTGCTGTTATCACGAAGGATAAGAAGACTTACAATTATTCTTATTCTAAGACGATATCTGCAAAGCCTTCTCAGGTAAACATCTTCTTTACTGGTGAGAATTCTTACATTGATGGTTCTACTCTCGTACCTACAGGCATTGACTCTCCTGTCATTGTCAATAAGAAGCAGACTGAAGGCAAGTGGTACAACCTCGCAGGTCAGCAGGTTGATAAGTCCTATAAGGGCATTGTCATTGTGAACGGCAAGAAGTTTGTGAACAAGTAAGCTATTTGTGTAAAAAGTAGTTGTGTGTAATATAAAAAGGTATTGATGAAAATATCTCGATTGTTTTTAGGAGCGGCAATGATAGTTGCTGCTCCTTTTTGTATAGGAAATGGCTTGTTGATGGCGCAGAATGCTCCTCGGCAGTCTATAGTGGTAGATTCTCCTTTTGTCCACGACCCAGTAATGGCGTATGAGAATGGCATGTATTATCTCTATTGTACCGGTCATGGCATCACGCAGATGACTTCCGCCGACCGCAAGCACTGGGCATTATCCCAGGAGGGGATATTACGAAACGAGAAGATTCCTACTTGGACGCACGATAGTGTGCCAGGCTTCACCACTCATATCTGGGCACCCGATGTCATCAAGTACAAGAACAAGTGGTATCTGGCTTATTCTTGCTCTACTTTTGGCAAGAATACATCGGCCATCGGCTTGTTGAGCAATACCTCCTTATCTAATAAGGAAGGATGGAAAGATGAGGGCTGCCTTGTCGCCTCCAAGGGCGGAAGAGACAACTGGAATGCCATCGATCCGAACTTTGTCATTGACGAGAAGGGCAATCCTTGGATGACTTGGGGTTCTTTCTGGGATGGCATCCAACTGATTCCTCTAGACAAGAAGACGATGCACGTGAAGAAAGGGGCGAAACCTCAGACCATCGCTCGCCGTCATGCCTTAGGTGATACATCTGTAGAGCCTAATCCTACGAGTAAGTTCGCTGGTACCAATGCCATCGAGGCTCCGTTCATCATGAAGCATGGCGATTATTACTATCTCTTCGTGAGCTGGGATTACTGTTGCCGAGGCATCAAGAGCAACTATCGTGTTGCCGTGGGCAGGAGCAAACATGTAGCTGGTCCTTACCTCGACAAGGAGGGCAAGGATATGCGAGAGGGCGGTGGCACCCTGATTCTCGAAGGCGATAAGAGGGAGTTTGAAGCGATGGGGCATTGCTCTGCCTATAGCTTTCCTGATGGCGATTGGTTCTTCTGCCATGGCTATAGCGTGGCGAAGAATGGAGCTTCGATTCTTGTTGAGAAGAAAATCAATTGGGCAAAAGATGGTTGGCTCGCCTTGGAATAATATTTGTCTTTAGCCTATATAAAAGTTCACGCTCCTATGATAAGTTTATATTCAATGTCTTTGGATGTAGGTTCAAAGTCTTTGAATGACGGTTCAAAGTCTTTGAATGTAAGTTCAACGACGTTGAACATAGATTTCTTTAGGGAGCGTGAACTTTTTTTATAGGAAACGAGAGCTTTTTTCATAAGAAGCGTGGACTTCTTCTTTTAGTTTTGTTTAGGTCTTAAACCATATTACCTCATGGATAAATAAGTTTCATACTCTAAATTTGCGTATTTTCAAAGGTTTTAGCTATATAAATTTGCGTATTTTCAAGGGTTTTTGGCAAATAAATTTGCGTATTTTCAGAATATTCCTTATCTTTGCAGCGCATAAGACACTTGTTGTCAGCAATTTTGTGATGTGGAAAAGGAAAATGAATTATGAATAGAATATTTAAGCGTAAGTTGTATGATAGATTGCTCCAGTGGAAAACTACAAGAAATGGTAAGACAGCTATACTTGTGGAAGGGGCTCGCCGTGTGGGGAAATCAACGCTCGTAGAGCAGTTTGCAAAGCAAGAGTATGATTCATACATCTTGATTGACTTTAATAAGGCTTCCAAAAGAGTCATCTCTCTATTTGATGACTTGATGGACATAGATTTCATCTTTCTGCAGTTGCAAACTATATATAATACAGTCTTGACTAAAAGGCATTCTGTTGTCATCTTTGATGAAGTTCAGGCATGTCCAAAGGCAAGACAGGCTATTAAGTATTTGGTGCTCGATGGTCGTTACGATTATATAGAGACAGGTTCGCTCATAAGCATCGCCAAAAATACGAAAGAAATAACGATTCCGAGTGAAGAAGAGCGAGTGTCAATGCATCCGATGGATTATGAAGAATTCAGATGGGCATTGGGTGATAAAGCTTCTGTTCCTCTCATCAAGCAGTTTTTTGATAGTCGTCTGTCGCTAGGGCAAGCTCATAGGGACAAAATGAGAGATTTGCGGCTATATGCGCTTGTGGGTGGTATGCCACAGGCTGTAAATGAATATTTGGAAACCAATAACTTGAGTATGGTCGATTTGGTGAAGCGTGACATCATTCGCCTGTACTTGGATGATTTCCAAAAGATTGATCCTTCTCGCAGAATAGAGTTGCTGTTTAGGAATATTCCTGCTCAGTTGTCTCAAAATAGTAACCGTTATAAGCCTTATTCTGTTTTGGGTAATATGGAAAGTGACAAGTTGCAAGGGCTTTTGCGTGAGATGGAGGATAGTAAAACGGTCTTGTTTGCTAGTCATGCCAATGAGCCTAATGTCGGAATGTCGCTTCATAAGGATACCACAAAGTTTAAGCTCTTTTGTGCGGATACCGGTCTTTTCATAACGCTTGCGTTTTGGGATAAGGCTTTCACGGATAATGTTATCTACGACAAGCTGTTGAGTGATAAATTGAATGCCAATTTGGGTTATGTCTATGAAAATCTAGTGGCGCAAATGTTGATAGCTTCTGGCAATGAGTTGTTTTATTATACTTGGGCAAAGGATGCTACACACAATTACGAAATAGATTTTTTGATAGCTTGTGGCGCCAAGATATGCCCTATCGAGGTGAAGTCATCAGGATATAAGTCTCATGCTTCCCTTGATGCCTTTGGTGAGAAGTTCTCAAAAGTAATTTTGCAGAAGTATCTGCTTTATGGCAAGGACTTGCAGAAGGATGGCAATACGCTATTGCTTCCATTCTATATGGCTCCTTTCGTCTAAGGTGTATATACTAATTTAAAACTTTGCCACGTTCTTTGATATCCACTATGAAAAGTGAATGTCATGGATAAGCAACGGTGCAAAGATGCTTGTACTTCGGAGTTGTCACTAGGCTCGGCAGCTCTGCTGACTAGGCTCAGCAAGTCTGCTGACTGTAGTCGGCAGAGCTGCCGAGCCTAGTCGCTTTCCCCGATAATCGTAAGATTGGTACTTTCTTATTTGTACGACTTTTCACTCTATTGTTGTACAACCCACCCTCTATTGTTGTACGTCTATTCCTTCTATAATTGTACAGCCATTCCTTCTATAGCTGTACAG
>ERZ808259.377-NODE-377-length-20734-cov-10.679433_pt1 | contig 20734 bp, 23 predicted proteins | sample MGYA00521279_ERZ808259 | MGnify/ENA primary metagenome ERZ808259 (study PRJEB31516, sample SAMN03275586) | gut metagenome | biome: mammalia-associated habitat; material: feces | host: Papio cynocephalus | place: Kenya | collected 2012-07-27 ... | reverse complement strand
GAGCTTGGCTTGCATCCTGTGGCAATCGAGAAATTAACTGGCTTGATAAAGATGGCGGCACAAAAGGGAACGCAAGTTATCATTGCTACTCAGAGTGCTGAACTCATCAGCAACTTCGAGCCAGAGGATGTGTTGACGGTGAATCAAAACGAAGAGGGTACTACTATCCAGCGTTTGAATCGTGAGGACTTAGAGCGATGGCTGGATGAATATACTCTTGGTGATTTGTGGAAGCAAAATATCTTGAAAGGAGGGCAGCCGCGATGAAACGAGTGATCATTATTTGTGAAGGGCCTACTGAGCAAGAGTTTTGTTTGGAAGTCTTAAGCGAGGAGTTGGTGAAACATGATGTTTATGTGGAGGCACCGCTTATCAAGCATTCTCATGGTGGCATTGTGGCTTGGGATATTATCAAGAGACAAATCTTGAAGCATCTTCAAGAAGGAAACGTTTATGTCAGTATGTTGGTGGATTATTATGGCATCAAAGACCAATTTGCTTTCCCTGGATGGGAAGAGTCCAAAAACATTGCAGATAAAGTAGAACGTATTCATTTTTTGATGGATAAAATGGTAGAGGATATTTCCGAGCAATATCGTTATCGCTTTATTCCATATATACAACTCCATGAGTTTGAGGGATTGTTGTTTAGTGATGTCAGTGCTTTCTTGAATAGCTTTGATTCAAGCGAAATCAACTATGAGGCATTGGTGGATGCTGCTGAGGTTTTTGAGAATCCTGAATTGATAAACAATAGTCCTGCAACTGCTCCTTCAAAGCGTTTGATAGAAGCCATCCCTGATTATAATAAGGTGATATATGGCAACTGTGTGGCTATGGATATTGGCTTGGAGAAGATTCGTGAGAAATGCCCATTGTTTAATGAGTGGGTGGAGCGATTGTTGGAATAATTCTGAATTTGTCAGACACCGTCTGACAAATTCAGAATGGATTAAAAATAAAGAAGTAATGGAAAAATATATAGGTCGCCCTACTTCCAATGAGGGAAGAGGGGAGAAAGAAATCAACACTTATGATTTCTTGGATAAGTTGGGCATTGCGTATGAGGCCATTTGCCATGAGGCTGCTTATACGATGGAGCAATGTCAAGAGGTGCAGAAGGTCATTCCCGATGCGCCAATCTGCAAGAACCTGTTTCTATGTAATCGTCAGCAGACGCAGTTCTATCTATTGATGTTGCCTGGAGACAAGCATTTCAAGACGAAGTTTTTGTCTTCTGAGTTGGGATGTGCCCGATTATCGTTTGCCGACGAGCAACACATGGTCGATTTGCTTGGTATTCATCCTGGAGCGGTATCGCCGATGGGATTGATGAATGACAAGGAGAACAAGGTGTTGTTGGTGGTAGATAAGGACTTGTTGGTATCAGAGTATTTCGGATGCCATCCTTGCATTAATACTGCCACCTTGAAGCTGAAACTCCAAGACCTCTTGGAGAAGTTTGTACCCGCTACAGGGCATGAATATAGAGTGGTTACGTTGAAAACGGAGGATAAGTAAAGAAATGATATTGATATTTTGCTAATATCACAAAAAATGAGTAGCTTTGCATTCTGATAAAGTATGGTTCATGCATTATATAATAATTTGACCAATGATAACAAAGATAAGATTACAGAACTGGAAGAGCTTCAAAGACTCTTCGCTCTATATAGACTCGTTGGGAATCCTCATCGGAACCAATGCCAGCGGCAAGTCGAATGTGCTTGATGCGTTCGCCTTCTTGCGTGCTGTGGCTGAAGGCAAAGGTTTGCTTGATGCTATTCAGACCGTAAGAGGTGGGGAAGATTGGATTATTCGTCGTGGCGAGAATGAATTCTGCCTGAGTGTGGATATAGAAGATAATGGTTGTGAATATACCATTGACTTGAGAGTGAAAAGACAGGACGCTACATTTAGCTATGGGCTCTGTGAAATCCATCGTAAGGATGCGGAAGAAGACGTTGTGCCGGGTAAGTTCGTAGATAGTGTTCGCAACATCAATTGGGTGGTTTATGGAGTACAGGCTGCTTTGGATTTTCTTTCAATGATATATTCTCATTTGCGCAATGTCTTTATCTTAGACCCAGTTCCGGCAAAAATGCGTGATTATTGTAAAGTATCAAAGGAACTTAAACCTGATGGGAGTAATGTGGCTGGTGTGCTTTGCGCATTGCCTTCAGAGGAGAAAGATAAGGTGGAGGCAAGTTTGTCAAGCTATGTCCGTCCGCTTCCAGAGCGTGATATTAATAAAGTGATGGCGGTGCCTGTTGGGCTAAATAAATCGGATGCCATGCTGTATTGTTATGAGGATTGGAATCCTGAGCAACCTGTTGATGCAAGAGGAATGAGCGATGGCACTTTGCGCTTTACGGCTATTGTTGTTGCCTTGTTGACAGCCAAACCCCATAGTTTGTTGCTTATCGAGGAGGTGGATAATGGACTTCATCCGTCTCGTGCAAAGGAATTGGTAGATATGCTCAAACAGTTGTCTCGTCAACGAGAGGTAGATGTGCTTTGCACTACTCATAACCCTGTGCTCCTTGATGAGTTGGGCAATAAGATGGTGCCATTTATCAGTTATGTCACTCGTGACGAAATGGGAAATAGTCATGTCAATCTTTTGGAGGATAAAGAGAATCTTGCCAAGTTGATGGCTTCGGGAAGTATCGGTCGTATGATGGTAAATGATAAGCTATGAAGAAGGTGTTGGTTGTTGATACGAGTGTGCTCTGTGTTTGGTTGAAAGTGCCAGGCAAGGAGACTTGCGGACCAAGCAATGATCATAGAGACTGGTAATCATATAGCTCATTCTTCTGGTGACAGAAAATTTCTTGGGGAGGAGTTCGCACAGATTATGATAGACTCTGCCGATGAAAATTCTCCTTGGGCTGCTTTTACGGAACAAAGCAATTTGTGGAATCCTGAGAACTTGAAAAAGTTAGCAGAAAAATGGAAAGAGACGGTTATTGGTGGTCAAGCATTAGGAGATGCTTCGATTGTGGAAGTAGTACAATTTTATACCGATTTGGGATATGAAGTGGAGATTTTTACTGGTGACGAAGGTTTGAAAGCATACGAGCCAACAGTTGAAGTTCCAAGAAGAAGACGAAAATAATACAGAAAATAGATATGAAACAGACAAAATGGATGATGTTCATTGCCTTCGTGTTGCTGACAATGAACTGTCATGTGGCGCAAGCCAAGGGTGAGAAGCAACAGAGTAAGCAAGAGCTCAAGCAAAACAAGAAAGAACTCAAGCAGAGTAAGAGCAAAGGCCAGAAAATGGTGGCGGATGCCAGCATTCTCTCTGCCCCTCTCTATGGCAAGACCATCAATGTGATAGGGGATAGCTATGTGAAGAACCATCGTCGTCCTTACGAGGAGGCTTGGCACTATCTTGTGGCTGAGAAGTATAAGATGAACTATCGCAACTATGGGCGCAATGGACGTTGCCTCGTCTTCGACCGCAGAGCCGAGAACTGGGGCGAGCCGATGCTGGAGTATTACAAGGAGATGAATGACTCCGCCGACTATGTGCTAGTGATAGGCGGTCATAACGATGCCGACTATATCGGTCGTGGCAAGGGAACCATCCTGCAATTTGAGGTCGGACTGGATAGCCTCTGCCGTGGCTTGATAGCGAAATACCCTACGGCTAAGTTGGCTTTCGTCACCCCATGGCGTGTGCCGAGAGCGGGATTCAATGAGGTGATTGCTACGATGGTAAAGGTGTGTGGCAAGTACTCCATCCCGGTATTCAATGCCGCCGAGCGTTCGGGCATTTATGTTTGGGATGAGGCTTTCCGAAAAATCTATTTCCAGGGACCTAACGATACCGCCCATCTCAATGCCAAGGGTCATCAGTTGTTCTTCTGTAAGGGAGAGACCTTCCTCTTGGGATTGTAATTGAGATTATCTCAATGCAAGCACTCTGCTGAGAATTAGTTTCTTGTACTCCTTCTTCATGCCTTCGGGCAAGAAGGAGGCATCTATCAGGTCGAGCCATTTTACGATGCTTCGGCGGAACTTCTTGGCAATGTTTGCGATGACTTTTTCGGTAAGTCCAGAGGCAGTCATGACCTTGATGAAGTCACTCTTCTGTATCTTTCTCTTCTTGCCATTGAGTGTCAAGGCCAATTCCTCGGTGTCTTCGGGCATTACAATCTTTGTGCAAAGAAGGTCGTATGCAGGGGTGAGCGCATAGCCTAACTTGCGGTTGTTGTAGAGCGAAAAATTCTTGAGATGCATATCGGCATTGCCTGTAATCCATGAGAAGATGACCACCTCCCAATAGTTGATGAGGTCTAATTGCGAGAAGGAAGAATACTTCTTGATAAGTTTGGCTATCTGTTCGTATGAGCCTTTATACTTATATTCTGTAAGGCGTTCTGACAATTGGCACATATCTTCCATAGGGACTTTCTCGCCATTGTCCATACGGTCAATGCGTCGGGTGATGTAGCAAAGTTCACCATCAGCAAAACGTATCAAGCCGTGGGGTACCACTGTAATCTTTGCCGCTTCGGCAAGATGCATCGTCAAATCTTCGATTTCCGGAAGACAACGATAGCGGTCGGTTTGAGGTTTGAGAATATATTTGCCCCATAATCCGACGATGGTAAAACGAGATGGCTCGTTCTTGCCACCGGGATTGACATCAAGCGACAGCTTGGCTTGCACACCAGTCAGGGTGGTTTGGCTGCGCACTACTTGTTTGGCCAAATCACCGATGTCATTTCTCATGTATGGGAGAATGGGTGCCACCTTTGTACCAAAGAGCTTCTTGGCACACGCAGGATGGTAATCTGTTTGTCCTACCTTTAGGGGCTTATAGCAATATAAGCATTTGGAATCGTTTAATAAGCATTTGGAATCGTTTAATAAGCATTTGGAATCGTTTAAACAGTTCGGAGAGAGGGTTGTTTTGTTCATGTTAATGCTCCTTTCTTTTATTTCCCTAAGGAATTATCATTTGTATTCTTTTCTGTTGGTATGACACTGACGGCTCCGATGCAATCTTTGCAACAAGCCAATAGAAGCGACATCCTGTCTCTTTGGTTTATCTTCCAACTATTCTCTGCTATGTTCAGTAGCCATCCTTCGGGAATCAATCCGTCGAAGAAGGGGAAGAGTACCGAGTCATGGTAAGGCTCTTGGGATAACGGGAGTGTCAAGCTCACCGCCTCTGCATTTTGCGATGCGAGATAATCTGCATCGTATGCAAAGGTGAAGCCTGTTTCATCTTCTGTTAATAAGCCAACGAATTGATCGTAGAGAAAAATCTTTCCTTGTTTCATTTTTAATCTCGTTTAATAGGTACTGGTCCTACTTCATGTCCGAAAAGCAGGAGTACTTGGTTTACTTTGTCGAGGCGAAGGGTTTCTTTGCCTTGTTCCAGCTCTCGCACGAATCTCAGGCCTACACCCGATTTTGCGGCAAGGTCAACCTGTGTCAAGCCGAATTGCTTGCGCATTTCCTTGATGTAAGTTGATAATGTATTGCTCATATTCTTTGCATTTTCGTCCTTTATATAACTTTTATGGGTATAATTTGCATATAGAGACATGCTTGTTTATACCCTTTCGGGTGCAAATATACAAAGAATATATAAAATTACACCCGAAAAGGTATAAATTATAGTAAGATTTAACTATTTATACCCTTTCGGGGCTTTCTTCGTTGGGCTTTTGCAGAATTATGGTGCCCTCTATCATTATTCCACTTTCTCCCTGTATTTATATACCACGGCATCCAATTCACCCATCATCGAAGGGGCATAGTAGCGATAGAGACTTTTCGAGAACCCTTGGCGAACCTCCTCGTTTGGAAATCCGAGGCGATACATGCGTAGTTTTCGGTTGTACTCCTTGATGGTGAGATAGCCACTCTGATAGAGCACTGGGATTGGGTCGGTAATTTTGTCGGTTGGTACATCGAAGCGACTCTCTCTTGCCCAAAGATTATCAAGCAGGAGCATATCCATGCCATTCTGTTGCAATAGTTCTATCAAGAACGTCGGGGTACCTGAGGTGAACCAATAGCTATTGAAATCTTTGTCATCCAAAGCATTGATGATGCTATACGGATTGAATATGTCGGGACAATTCGGGGTGAAATGATAGCCATCATAGTGCTCCTTCAATTGCTCGATTGTCTCTTCGATGGTCAAGCCATTGTGCTCAGCCAGCGCCTCGATGCCTTCCTTGAAATCGTTGACGAGTTGCTCCTTGGTGATGCCGCAGATGTCGCTGTACTCATCTTTCATACTGATGTTCTTCAAGTTGTTCAACTCGCTGAAGATGCTGAGCTGGCTAAACTTGGAAATGCCAGTGATGAGGACGAAACGAAGATTTCCCTCTTGTTTTTTTAGAGGGCTAAAGAAATCTCGCATGATATTGCGGATTTGGTCTTGGAGTGTTTTGTCGCTCATGGAATCGTGCATAGGCGCATCATATTCATCAATGAGTACCACTGCTTGCTTACCTGTTCTTTGGATGGCGGTTTCTAATATGGCAGTCAGACGTGCGCTGTAGGCTTTCGATTTATCGGCCTTTAGCCCATATACCTCTTCCTGTCGCATCAAGATAAAATTGAGTATGGCGTGTAGGTTCTCCAAAGAGTAATATTTGCCACCGCTCAAATCTAAATGAATGACAGGATATTCCGTCCATTCCTGCTCCAACTTTTCGATGGCGAGTCCCTTGAACAGCTCCTTCTTTTCCCTCGAAATATGCTTGAAGCGTAGATACGAAAAGACTCTTTCCGAATCGTCTTGGACGACTCAGAAAATGGAATTTGGCGTAATGTGCCAAACGATATGCTACGTCCGTCTTGTCGGCATAGTAATAGTTTCCCTTCGCTATCTCGGAGAAGGTCTGTATTCCCAATGGATATTTCTTTGCTGCCATACCTTATTATATTTGTCGTATATGGTTGCAAAGATAGTGATTATTTTTGAATAACCGCTATTTTTAGCATAGTATTTTTGGTATTCTTTGCATTTATTCCACGATTAAAGTTTCTCCCTCATGTCGGACATTCACTTTCTCAAAATGATTCATCAGTTCGATGATGTCATCCAAACCCATGCCTTCCGTCAGTTGGAGATAGAGACGGATATGTCGTGAAGCCTCGTTCTGGTAAACCACTTTGAGATGGAAGTGCTGGGCGATAGGGGTCAGGATAGCTTGCAACTCAGCGTTCTCATATACCAGAGGAAGCTTTTTGGTTGATGCACTATCTGCCTTTTCACTAGGTGCAGTGTTTGCGATAGCAGTGGCTTGCTTGGTGGAATCACTGCGTTCCGCAACCAGCTCTTTGTTATTATCAACCTCCTCTTGGTGACTATGAGTTGCCAAGTGGATGGCTGCAAAGGCAATGCCGGAAATCACGAGCACTGCGGCGATTGCCGCCACCTTTCGCATTGGAGACCAAAGAGGAACAATCTTGGAAGATGTTTTCTCTTTATGATCTTGTTCTTCACTCTCCTTTGTTTTCTTCAGTCTTTCCCATTCTTCAGAAATCGAAGGCATAGCCATCTCTTCCTTCGACTTCTTGTAGTCGAGGGCTTCACGAGTTTCTACCATCTGCTGGTAGATTTCCTTTACCTCGGAATCTGTCAGGAGATTATCCTTCTGAGACTCCGTGTAGTTCTCAGGGTGTTCCAACAGGTCGAGCAGTATGTCAAGTTTTTCTTGTTTCATTTCTTCGTTCCTTTCTTTTTTATTAAGCAATTCCCTTTGCTTGGACGTCTTCAAGCGTCGAGAATCACCATGTTTGTAATCATTCGGCAAATCACTATGTTTGTAATCATTCGAAAACTTTCAGTTTCTCCCTCAGCGTTCGCAAGCCTTTGACGATATGCTTGTTTACCGCCGAAATGCTGATGCCGAGTTCTTCGGCGGTTTCTCGATACGAGCAACCTTCGCCATAGCACATTCTGATGACGGCGGCTGTTTGATGCGACAGGTCGTGGTCGATGCAATCCATGGTGGCTTGCCATCGTTCCTCCAATCGGCTGGGTTCCTCCAGTCGGATAGACTCCTCATTCGAAAGTGGGAGAAACTTGATGAGCCTCTCGTCCCTCTTTTTCTTGGAGATGATGTTGAGGCAAGCGTTCTTCACACTTCGCATCAAATAGGCGGAAGCGGTCTCTTCCCGCAAGAAAGACTCTTTTGAAGGAGAATCTTTCGAGATGGATTCTTTTGAAGCCTCAGTCTTTGAGATTGACTTTTTCGGAACCTCCTCTTGCGAGAATTTATCCCACAACTTGGAGAAAACGTCGCTCACCACATCCCTAGCTTCTTCGTTGTCATGGAGCAAGGCAAAGGCTAAGCGAAACATTCGCTCGTAATGGTTGTGGAACAGCCGTTCCAACTGTTGTTCTTTTTCTTCTGTCATTGTCTTTTCTGTCTTGTTTCTACTCGAATTTATTTTCTCGGCTCAGCATGAATATAATAGTAGCTTTTCTGAGGGTTCTCCTTGTCTTTCTTCCATATTAAGGCGACATGAGAACCATTATAACCAGAATTTTGGAAAGGAGTATCAGCATACCAGTACATCACGATGTCTGCATCCTTGGGCAAAGCCTTGAAATAACTACGATACTTTTCTATGTTGGATTCATCCACCACAACGTGCTTGCTGCCCTCGTAAGAATTATACATTCCATAATAGGAATCCATCAAGTCTGCCAATTCTTTCTTTTCTTTCTCCAAGGTCTTCTCCAAAGAACTGTCATTCGAATCGTCATCACTTGGAGTGATCGTCACGATGGAACGCAACTCCACATAAGGACTGTTAGGATATTCTGGAGAAATGCGTGGCGAGAGCAATCTGAATCGCTTGCCTTGGTCGAAGATGCAGCGCATATCTTCATCTGGATTGGAAGGGTGTTGCAAGTCGGACGAACTGAAATCGTAACCTAAGAACCCTTGGTTCCAAAGCGTGACTGCTGTACCAGATCCATAAACGATACGGCCTCCCTTATATCCGTAAGCAGTAATCTGAGTCAGTCTGCCATCTGTATTCACGTGGAAGAAATAAGAGCTCAACTGATATGAAACCTCATGATGACCGGAAGTATTTCGAAGGCTCACTACTCTGTCTGGCATTCCCTGACATGTCCAAACGATGGAATCAAAATATTGATAGTAAGGATTACTTGAAAAGTTATTGCCTTTCTCGTCTGTCAATTCCAATCTCACCTGTCTGAACGATTGAAATTTCGAATGATAATAATCATATCCATCCTCAGCGTTTACGTATGAGCATCGGATGTAGTACTGACAATCGTCAGGGATTTTCGGCTCCTCTTCCTTTTCGCTCTTATCTATGGAATAGGTATTTTTCACGTTGCTCATCTCGTTAGATGTCAAGCGCTTGCGCACTACCAATGCGAAGATGGACTCCACCTTGTTGTCGCCCATTATCTTCGAGCCGATTTTCTCCAACGTATATAGATAGGTATTTTCGCCAGAGTTCTTCCCATCCAATACTTGCAAATATCTCCAGTCCTTGCCGAGATTACTTGGCTTGTCACACAAGATGATGCCTCGCTCGTCGTCATACGACCATGCAAGTTTTTGGAAACACTTTTCGCTCGTTTCTGCATCGCTATAGAATTTCTTCAGTTCACTATTCGACAGAAACTGGTAGATAGTAGGCGAATAACTGCTATAGCCTTTTTGATAATCGTCCCCATCGGAGTTGCTCTCCATGCCTTCTCGATAATCGGAAGTGGAAAGCTTGCCATCCGATTTCACTTGATAAATGCCCACAGGTTGCCAACCATAGTCCACGAGAACTTTCTCCAGTTCTTGTGCAGACAGAGGCTTTGTATCTTGCAAAAGGCAACACCCATCTTCACTTACCACATAAGACTTGTCGAACAGCCCCTTGTTGTTCCAAGGAAGACTATCCAACTCATCGTTGTCACTGCTACAACTCGACATTGCCACCATTGCAAGCATAGCCACAACAAGCATCAGCAATGTCTTTCTTATCAGAAAAATCTTAGAAAGATTACGTTCCATAAACTTAGAATATATCATAACCATGTTTTATTACTTTGGATGATGATTTTTACAATCTGTTTTTCTCTGCCTTACCAGCACCCGTACCCTTGTACTTGCTTCGACTGACATTGAACTTGTAGGTCAATAAGCAAAAGAATTTCCGGGTATCCATGTACTTTCTGTTACTTACATCGCTCGTACCATAGACCAATCGGGAGGATGTGCGATATGTGGCAAATAGGTCATTTGCCCCCATTCGAACATTGAGACGGTCGTGGAAGAAGCTCTTGTTTACCGATACATCCACGCCTCCCTGTGCCATCCATTCCAGCGTCTCGGAATGACCACGGGAATTATAGCTCATATTGAGATTCAACAGCCATTCATCGGGTAATGTAAATGTATTACTGAACATCCCCACAAAGAGTGGTTTCCCATACGATTTTTCTCCGATTTTGAGGTACTGCTTTCTTATGTTGGCATTCAGCACAGGTTGCCACCACCCAATCTTTGGCGAAGCCGTGAACCCCACGTTGAACCTCTGCCCATGCTTCAAATTGCGATATGTGTACATGCTGATGAGTTCGCTGTCTTGATAAGGTTCGATAATCCAATAGCAAGGATCGACCACATAGCGCCAGTTGGCAAACACCTGAAGCCACCTATACCCAATGTTCACCCCGACCTGATGCTCATAGGAAGGCTGGAGCAAAGGATTTCCACCTTGGTAATAATAACGGCTATTGTACTGCACATTGCTACTCAACTGGCTGTAGGATGGTCGATTGACCGTAACCTTATAACTGGCACTCACCTTCACATTCTTCAAAGGGAAACTCAGAGACAAGCTTGGGAAGATATGGTCGTATTTGCGACTTTGGTCAGGCACGAAATACTCCTTCTTTTCCTCGCTCCAATAATCCTCACCCGTATTATAATAGTTGGACGAAACATGCTCGTATCTCAGTCCAGCATTCAGCTCCAGCTTATGCAATCTTGCCGCATAGGTCGCAAAGATAGCCAGATTGCTTTCCTTCACTTGGTCATCGGTCTTGCCAGGCAAGTCATCGCCTTGTTCGTCTATCGTATAAAGGTTGGCACGACAACTCTCGGTCAGCTCATTGCCCACCTTCAGCGAACCTTTCCACATGGGGATGGTGACCACCAGCTTGGAGGCGTGCATCCAACTATCTGCCTTGAAGTCGGTCTGTATCGTGCGACTGCCTTCCCCATGCACTCCCAATTCCTCCGTCTCTTGCGATAGTCCCGACTTCGTGAGATAGATTTCCCCATTCCAGTCGATGCTCACCTTGCCAATTTGTCCTGCGTAGTAAGCCGTGATGTCGTGGGTAGGACGAGGCTTGAACTTGCAAAACATCTCGTTGGTGTAACTTTCCGCCAAACTTCCATCCTTCCATACATCCATGAGCGAGTTCCACTTTCCTCTACTCCAAGGATTGATGTCCAGTTCATAGGTCGCTCCCACGGAGTGCTTGTCATTGAACACATAGTTGAAGCCCAGACTTCCACTCGTATAGTAATACTTGTTCTTGATGGTCAAGTCTTCCTTTATGTCCATGAGCGTCTTGCCATAAAGCTTGTTGTCGTTGTGCTGGTCTTGCTGGAGCTGAAACAATCCTCCATACAAGGTGGAGAAAATGTCCAGTCCACGATGCCGATATGTCAAGTCAAGCACTTCCCGATGGTTGTCCTGATGGTTACGCTCATACGTTTGTCGGTATTGCAAGCCAAATCCATCCCCTTTCTTTCTGGCGGTCTTAATTTTGATGACTGCATTGTAGGTGGCATCATATTCCGCCCCTGGCTCCGTGATGATTTCAACATGCTTGATGTCGGATGAGCCGAGACGGTCAAGTTCCACGTTTCCCTTTACCTTCTTGTTGTCGATATAGATGAGCGGAGTACCCTTTCCGAGCACTTCCAGTTCTCCATTTCTCTGAACCACTCTTGGCAGTTGCTTCAGCACATCTTCGGCGGAACCCATCTTTGCCAAAGCCGTTCCCTCCACGCGAGCCACGAGTCCATCTGTAGTCATCTTGAATGGCTGGTGATGTCCTTTCACCACCACCTTCTGAAGGTTCATCGTCGCCTCCTTGAGAGTAATCGCCCCTAGCTTGCCAGTTGTATAAGTTCCATACGTCGTATGATAGCCCACGCAACTCACCTTTACGATAGCCTTTCTCGCCTCGCAAGGAATCACAAACTGTCCGTTCTCATTCGTCACGCCTCCCGTAATAAAGGTGGAGTCGCCGACATTGAGCAAGGCTACATTGGCGAAATCCACAGGGCGGCGATGCGTATCGATGATGCGTCCCATCATCTTGGAGGCAGACTTCTGTGTACATTCCACGAAAATATTCTCACCTTCTATCGTCACCTTCATCGGATAGAAACCGATGATTTGCCGAATGGCATCGAGAGTCGTGCGTTTCACGACATTCGTAGTGACGGTGAAGTCCTCTAATTCATTGTACATGAAGTTGATGCGATAATCCGTCGTGTTCTTTGCCAGGAAAGTGAGGGCTTCCGACATCGAAGTGTTGCGGAAGTTATGAGTGATGCGTTGGGCATGGATGGGTAGCAATGGTAAGAAAGCCATCACCACCAGCACTCGTATTTTTTGTCTTATCTTCATTACGTTGTTTATCTGTTTTATTTTCTTCTATTTTTCTCAAAAAACTTACTCGTTTCTACTCTCATATACAAACCTTTTGGGATTCAATCACCCCCTGAACGAAGAAATTTTCTTTTTCTATGTGCAAAAGTATAAAAAATAATGCAGAATCATCTGGTTTTGTTATTAGTTTTATACTCGATTCCTTATTTCAAAAGCAAGGAAAAGCAAGGAAAAGCGAGGAAAGGGTAATGAAAAGCGAGGAAAAGCAAGGAAATGGGGACGGAAACTTGCATATCTGCTTATTTTTTTGTACTTTTGCATCGGATTTAAAGGCAAGGGCGAGCGATGTGTTTAAAGGGCGAGTCGAGCGACAAGCCAATTATGGAGCAAACGACAAGCCTATTATGGAGCGAGCGATATGCCTCTAAATCCTAAGATAAAAAGATGTATTTATGAGTAGAAAAGATCAGATTGTATCGTTTTTGTGGCAACATGTGTTGTTGCTCGTTTCGTTGTGTGTGATGACCCTTGGAGTGGCAGTTTGCGTGAGGAGTATGCTGGGGTCGAGTGTGATTTCCACTTTGCCGTATGTGTTTGAGACGGCGGGCAAGCAGGGCTTGGGCATTCCTAAGCTCACCATCGGACAATATACTTACATCATGAATGCCGTCCTGGTGTTGGGACAGATCATCGTACTGAGAAAGAAATTCGAACCTGTGCAGTTGTTCCAGCTCTTGGTGGGCTTCGTCTTCGGCTCACTCATCGACCTCAATATGTTGCTTACCACTTGGCTCGTGCCTGTCGATTTGTGGCAGAAGATAGTGTCTCAGGTTTTGGGTTGCACCATCCTTGGCATCGGAATCGCCTTGGAGGTGAGATGCGGTTCGGTCACCATGCCGGGCGAGGGATTCCCTGTCGCCGTGAGCCAGGTTACGGGCGTGGAGTTTCCGAAGGTAAAGATATGCGTGGATTGTTCGCTGGTCATCTTGGCGGTCATCTTCTGCTATGTGTTCTTTGGCGCATGGCAATGGTACATCGTGGGCATCGGAACCTTGTTTGCCATGGTGTATGTGGGCATGGTTGTGAGAATGGTGGGCAAGCATCTCGGATGGTTCGACCGCACGCTGGCTTATCGCCCAGGCTTCAGAAGATACGTTTATGGCTTGGCGAGATTTGTCTTCAAGCAGAGATAAATGAAAATCTAACTGGCAGGAAATATAAAAAACTTCCAAAGGAAAAAAGCTTTCCTTGGGAGTTTTTCTATTTATTATTTCTTTTGTGGAATCAATACCGATGCGTCAATGCTTACGGCGAGTGCCAAGTCGATGACCAGCATGTCTAATTTACTTATGCGCCTGGTAATACTTTACGCCTCTTTTCACGTTCTCCTTCACAGCCTTGCTGGAGAAGGTGGCGCCAGTCACACCATCCACGTTGGCTGTGGAAGCCTTGCTTACTTTCATGCCATACCATTTTTTGAGCAATCCCGTCTTCACCTTGTTGAAGAAGTTCGGTGTCTCTTGGTTGGCGAGTGGCTCAATCTTCACCACCTTATTACCTTTAATATAGATGTTGAGCGGTGTGTTGCCACGAAATCCTCTCACGTCCTTGGCAAGGGTGGTGGTGTTGACCACATATGTGCCGTCGGCTTGCTTGGTCATTGCCTCAGAACTGTTGTGGTTGCCCTTTGCAATCACTGTACCTGTTGTCATCGCCATCATCAGGGCGATGGCGAGCATGAATGCTTTATTCTTCATTGTTTATTCTTTTTACCTTTTTACTTTTTACCTTTAAAAATCGGTGCAAAGTTACTCACTATTTGCGAAAAAGCCAAAGTGAAAAAGAGATTATCAAGTTTTTTTAAGCTAAAATCATTATTTTTGGGGATGTATTGAGCTGGAGAAAAAGCATGGATATCCTCTGTTTATAAGCTTTTCAAGCGAAACATAGGAGGGAAAGTTTCCGCAATAGTAGGTGGAAGGTTAGATTTCCAAATGATTTTTTGGAAGTTTCAATAGAAAGTTGTATTTTTGCAGAGGATTAGCTGCATTCGGCAATAAGAAAGCAAGCTTTCATTGCTCTCGTTTGCATAATCTTTGCCAGCAGATATAGAATATAGATTTCAAAAACAAATAGTGACATGGAGCAGAAACAAGTGAAAAGAGTACCTTACGGTGTGTCTGATTTCGTTGAGGTAATCAGTAGAAACCAATACTACGTCGATAAGACTAAGTATCTTCCATTGTTGGAGGACCAGGCACATCTCCACCAAGCCTGAGTTCAACCAGATGCTTGGTTTCTCGACCGAGGACGTGCGTGAGATGTTCACCTATTTATAAAAATAACGGCATGATTCATCCCGATGGCGACCGAAAGGGTGTTATCAAGACGATAGCCGAGACGGGCAAGATAGTCACTCATCTGGAGGAGACATTCCCTGCCAACAAGATAACGGATCCGGAGATATTCCAGAGCCTGCTGTTCTATTACGGCATGCTCACCATCAAGGGCACACGTGGCGACAAGCTCATCCTCGGCATTCCTAACAACAATGTGCGCAAGCAATATTATGCCTGTCTTCTTCCTCTTGCCCGACTTGACCCATTACCCTACGAAGCACAGCTACATCTTGGAGCTGAAGTTGATTCCGAAGAAGGAGAAGGGTATGACGAAGAAGGTGCATGAGGGACTGATAGCCCAGCAATGGGAGGATGCCAAGAAGCAAATCTACCAATATGCCGAGGCTCCGAGGGTTGAGGCGTTGCGCCAAGGCACCCAGTTGCACAAGATTATCATACAGTTTGATGGCTGGAAGCTTTATCGGCTGGACGAAGTGTAGGGTAAAATAAACCTCAAGTGGGGCGACAAGCTTCGCATTATCAAGGTGGAAGTGGATGCTCACAACAATGTGGTTTCCCAATATGGAATCTAGAAGTAGAAAAGAAAAAAAATAAAATCCTAACTCGAAGGGAGATATCTCTTAAGCGATTAAGCAATTAAGCGATTAAGCAATTAAGCGATGTTTCCTTCAAGTTAGGATTTCTTTCATACAGATATTTTTTATAGCAACAAACTAAATTGCTTTATCCGGCAACTGTGAAGATGCGAATCTCTGGGTCTGCCTGGAAGTAAGGAGAGAGGCCCTTGGCTACATCGTCCTTAAACATGTCTGACTCCAAGTAAGCAGCTGCATGCTCCTTGCTGTCGAAACCGTGGAGAACCTGTACGTCCTCGTCACGTACCAACAAAGCCTTGCTCAAAGCACCCTCGATGGTGTTCAAGAATGGTTCGCGATAGTCGAAATACACCTTAGCTGCACTTGGACGGTCGCTCTCTTTGATCTTCATTGTAATCTGAAGATAAGCATTGATTTTCTTTTCCATTTTCTTTCTTCTTTTTAAATTGTTATTACTTTTGTTATTACTTTATATATCTTGATACTGTTTTTTCTGATAATATATCTTGATACTGTTTTTTCTTATTTCAGAAATATTTCGACCTGTACGGTTGGAATGTCTTATACGCCCTGAAAGGGCAGAAGCACCTAGCCCAGGGTAACACCCTGGGGTAAAACGGTGTTAGAATGTCGCCATATCTACCCAGGGTGTTACCCTGGGCTAGGTGCTTTTGGGCTTTGACTTTCCCTTCGGCCGCCGATTTTCAATTCAGCCCGTTTCAACTGTACAGGTCGAAATATTTCAGAAAACTTCTTTCTTCTTTCTCGATTGCAAAATTAAGAATACAATCCGAAACAATCGTTGTATTTTCAAGCTAAAGAATGGTAAATATCGGACTTTTGTTTTGAAGACTGAAAAAGTTTGTGTAATTTTACCATCCGAAAATCATTATTTACCATTTTGTGGGAGATAAAACAAGAATATAAGGAGATTAGAATATGAAACCAAACATTACATTTACAACGGAGAGAAAATTTACACAGGCACAGGTGGAGGAACTTTTCTGTTCCATCCACTGGGTATCGGGCAACTATCCCCAGCAACTCTATCAAGCCCTGCAGAAATCATCCTACGTGCTTACGGCGTGGGATGGAGAGAGATTGGTAGGATTGGTGAGAGGATTGGATGATGGTGGGATGACCGCCTTCCTGCATTACCTACTCGTTTCACCCGATTATCAGCACCAAGGCATCGCCTCCCAACTCGTGGAGCAAGCCAAGGAGCATTATCTTTCTTATTTTTATATTAATGTGATGCCAGAGGAGAGCTGCAATGCTACTTTCTATCAGCGACATGGATTCGAACTGATGCCCGATGGAGTGGCAATGCAAATCTGCAATAAGAATTTCTAAAGGAGACTATCAGTCCGCTTTCAACCTTTCAGCTATAAATAGTTTGGAAGTTTCGAGATAAAGAATGGTAAATTCGTGTACTTGATTTGTCGGTGTCGATAAGATTATGTACTTTTGCATCCGAGAAATCAAGATTTATCTCGCTAAGGGATGAATTTGAAAGTTGTAAAAACAAGCATCGAACGATGCCGAATGCCTCGCAAGGAAAAAATTAAAAGATGAAGCAATGAAGAAGGAAGATGTTAGAACATATACGATTGCGGAAAATACGCACTCAGGACTTGAGCTGGAACTCCAGTTCATGCCACGGTTCTTTGCCAACAATCGTCCGGGACCGATGATGCCCCATGCACATGAGTTTTACCAAATCATTTGGTTTCGCCGAGGTCACGGGGTGCATCACGTCGATTTCAGAGACTATCCTGTTACCGACAATACCATCTTCTTCATCGCTCCAGGTCAGGTGCATGCCTTCGATGGCCCCAACGATTATGAGGGGGTCATCATCCACTTCAATGCCAGTTTTATGGCAGATGAGGAATCGAGCGAGAGTGTCTTCTTGAAGTATGATGTCTTCAATGCCTACGACTCCCTGCCTTATTGTAAGATTACGAACGAGGAGGCTGACCGCCTGATGCTCTTGGTGAACGAGATGAATCGCGAGTATTCCCTCTCGGGAGCCTTCGCCCACAAGGACTACATGCAGTATCTTGTGCGCCTCTTCCTGATAAGGGTACAGCGCAGTGGTGAGCGAAGGGAAGTGCCGAAGCTCTATGTGTCGAGCATCGCCAACCGTACCTTCGTGCGATTCCGCCAACTCTTGGAGCAGAACTTCCATAGCGTACATACCGTGCAGGAATATGCCGACATGCTCAACATTTCGGCTCGCACGCTGACCAAGTATGTGAGCCAGAGTGCCCATCGTTCGCCCCTGCAAATCATCAACGAACGCATCGTCTTGGAGGCAAAGCGACAGATACAGCACTCAACGCTCAGCATCAAGGAGGTGGCTTACCAACTGGGCTTCGAGGACCCATCCTACTTCGTGAAGTTCTTCAAGCGCCTCACAGGAAAGATGCCGAAGGATTTCCGGACGGAGAAGAATGCCTCGATCATCATCCACAGAAATAGATTGATAAATAATAAAAATATGAACATGAAACAGAAAATTGCGATTCCTACCGCCGAGGGCAAGCTTTTCCCACATTTCGGCAAGGCTCCACAGGTAACGGTATTCGAAGTAGAGGACAAGAAAATCATCAATAAGGAGGTGCTCCAGGCTCCTGAGCATGCACATGGTGCGATGCCAAACTTCCTGAACGGATTGGGTGTAACCGACGTAGTTTGTGGTGGATTGGGCGCTGGTGCCGTGAATCTGCTCAACCAGATGAACATCGCCATCCATGGTGGTGCTCCAGCCGAGGATGTCGACGCTGTGATGAATGCTTTCTTGGGCGATACCTTGCAGTATGGCGATGCCACCTGCCATCATGACGCTTGCGATGGTCATCACCATCATCATGAGTAATTCTCATCATCTACCAGAATTCAAAGCATGAGTAATTCTCATCAATACATAGGTGTTTTTTTCATAATAAATCCGTGGTTTTCAGAGTATGAATACCACGGATTTATTTCGTATTATCGTCTCGCAGTATAATCGTTTCATAAAAAAGCGTCAGTTTCTGCCCTCTTAAACATCATGTTTTTACCATAAGATAGTCAAATTATAGCAATAAGCTAGAGTTTAGATGTGGAAAATACGAATCGGACGATTTTACGGCATTTGCGTAAAGTCGATGAATGGGCTTATAGGTTAAAAAGTACAATAAATCATTGCGTAATGATTTGAGTTTCAAATAAAAGTTGTATATTTGCAAAAAAAATAGCAGACTAGGGCAAGAAAATTATAGGTTCTTCTCAAATTTTAGTACATTTATGTATCTAAGTTTGAGGAGACCTTCAATTCCAAGAGAGGAATGCCTGCCCTTCCGCCCATAATTCTTTTGGCTGTTTTGATTTTGCAAACAGAGCCTTCAAGTACACCATTGTTCCATTTACAGTTGATAGAGTTCTTGATAGCTTGATAATCCTTAGTCAGCCCCTTGGCGAACTCTTCAATTTCTTCCTCACCACATCCTATTGCCATATTAATCCATTGGTACAAGTTCATCTTAGACTCCCCACTCAAAATCCCTTGGAATGTCGACATGTAATATGACAAGTCACCAACGCGGCTATCCGAAAGGAACATTTTTACAGAGAGTGTCTTTGGGTGATAGTTGAAATGCACAATTGAGTTCCAAAGATTAGACTCTTCCTTCTTTATAGTGTCCTTTCGTAGAAAATTATTGTACTCGTTCTTGTATTCTGCCATTTCCTTTTGCATTTTTCCCCTTAATAGGAAAAGGAGCTTTTTCAAATACTCTTTCTTGCTTGTAGAATGCAAGCCTTTAGCAATGACAGAATAATCCAAGGAGTTCTTGCACAGAATTCGTTTGGTGATAGCCTCTATATTGCCATACCCCCAACGCTGCTCACCATTGAGCAAGCTTTCATAGGACGTATCTTTTAATTTTCCCATTTTTGTCCCACTGAATCCTGTTTTCTCATGGATTTCCTTCAGCGACAGCCCCTGCTTAGCATATAGATGCATGAAGAGGTGCCAATCTGCTATTTTCTGCTTTCTTCGGGCATTCTTGCACATGGCATCCATAACAGAATATATGTTGGAATAAAGCCAAATTTTATCTATTTGAGGGGCTTTGGGACCAATCATCCCTTGGGAGAGCAACTTTTTCTCACCTGCAGGAACCATCGCTGCAACTGTGGAAACACAGCACTCGTTAAGTTTTCGACAACATGAAACTTGTCTGTTATGACCTTTGCGTATGGCGCACCTTGCCTTATGGCCTTGATAAAGCATATTCCCCTGTCACGTGTGATGCTCTTCAGGTTATGGTACTGCTCCAGTACTTTTGCAACGACTTTTGACTCTCTGGAGTCTATTAGCTCTAAAATCTTGTTTGTGTCGTGGTCTACGATGACGCTGCCATAAGAATGCCCTTTTCGCTTGGCGAAATCGTCTATGCCAATGTTTACAGCGGTACTAACAGGAGACTTTCCCGTCTTTATCAGATGATTTATACAAGTGTTTGGGCAACAGGTGATTCCCATCTTGCGCAATATATTTGAGGTTGATACGGAAGACATACGTAGGTGTAAGCGGTTCATCAATTCAATGCAGCTGATACTGAATCTCGCATATTTGTTCAACCAGCTGGGTTGTTGTTCTGTAAATATATGTTTCTCTGCCTTACAGAAGAAACGGCGCATATACAAGACCAATACAAATCGCTTGTTCACCAAAGGACGCATGGTCACGGTCCTTTTTTGCCAACCACGTGTATGAAAGGTTGGCTGGCCACAACGGTCGCAAAAAGCATGGCTAGCTGTACTCCTTAGCACTAGCTTAACTTCTAAAGGAGAGATTGTATAGTCTTCTATGATGAATCCTGTAATCTGAGGAAAGGCAGCTTTAAGAACGTTTTCTCCGACTACGGAAGCGTTTATTTCGGATTTTGTTTGGCTGTTTCCTACGTTTTTTATAACTTTGCACTTGTTAGCGATTGTATCCATTGTAAGCTTTGTTTTTATTGTCACTATAAACTTACAATTTTCGGGAGACAACCGCTAACATTTTAAATAAAACTTTCACTAGTGTCTCTTAAAATTATTTAAATTCGAAATTATGTTGTTTATGCACAA
>ERZ808259.375-NODE-375-length-20835-cov-9.883734_pt1 | contig 20835 bp, 28 predicted proteins | sample MGYA00521279_ERZ808259 | MGnify/ENA primary metagenome ERZ808259 (study PRJEB31516, sample SAMN03275586) | gut metagenome | biome: mammalia-associated habitat; material: feces | host: Papio cynocephalus | place: Kenya | collected 2012-07-27 ... | reverse complement strand
AAATCAAGCGTAACTTCTTTTACCTGAGCAAGTAACAGTGAATCAATCCTTTTGAGATTCTTGATGACATCTCGTGCTTTCGTACCCTTTATGATGGCAACAATGCACCCTTTCTTACCATGTGCATCTTTGTTGGACACGATGGTATATACTTCTCCTGTGGAAAGACAAGTCTCATCTATACATAAGTACGGACCGATATTCTCTGGAAATATCAGCCATTCCTCCGCATGCTTAGACTCCGCCCATACCTTGAATCCACTGATTGTTTTCTTGTAGGCTCTCTCAAAGGCGTCGCCATCTATGAAATAGTCTTTCTCAAACGAACGGGCCGTTATAGGGTGCGTCTCCAAACGCATCTTTTAAAAAAGCCGCCAACTCCTTGGAGCAGCGGGTGGACTCTTGTACGAACTCACAAGCAGTCATGACATTGCTTCCTTCGCTATCAAGCCAACGGCGACGGCGAATATGAAGGAGGACTTCTTGACCACGAATGGGAAAGTCATGGAATACACTTTCACGAGTAAAACCATTAGGGCGTAAGTCGGTTCGCGCATCAGGAGTCTTCTCGTTTTCGTCGAGGTATATGTGGATTGAGGTCTTACCATTGTTCGAAGTAAGACGCACATCTTTCAGATTAAACCAATCTAACATTCCTTCTGGGAGGATGCAAGTTGCAAGTGCTATATATTCTTTCATCTTTTCAGTCTTTATTTTAAAAAGAACGATAAGATGATTGGTTTAGTATATCAATCCACACACTTTTGCAGGTGATCCAAAGTTATACATGGAATAATTGGCATTCAAATTATTGGGTGTATTATCATAGTCAAGGGTGGGTGTACGCTTATCCTTATGACAAACAGCCAAAAGATTTCTATTTTCGTTTTTCTTTGGACAAACAATTGTTTCAACTGCCTAAAAAGGAATGGAAAGCCTTAAAAAAACAAGGAGGATGGCAAGAGTGTACTGCTACTTTTGAATATTACATAAGCGATGATTACCCAGATATGAAGTCTGCTTTAAAAAAAGCTGGTTTTCCTTGTGCCAAACCATGGGCAGAGGCTGAAAATCGTCCAATGAAATTGGTTTCAGATAAAGTTACGTGTAAATTGCATTATACAGATGATGATGAGGTGAGAACATTGAATTTCTTCTTCCCAAGTGGAGTCGCTTTCGGACTTACTGTACATTGGAATTTATGGAAGAATAAGGGAATGGAATACATGAGTGGACAATATAGATGGTAATATGAATAAGGATATTCAATCAAGGCGAGAATTCTTTAAGAATGCTGCCAAAAGAGTTTTGCCAATACTTGGATGCATGATGTTTCCAAGTGGCTTGGTAGCCCATGAGATGGCAAAAGAAGAACCACCGCAATCCTGTAATGGCTCTTGTTATGGTCTTTGCACTACAACATGTACAAATGGCTGTAAAGGCCAGTGTAAAGGTTGTAAAGGAAGTTGTGAAAATGGATGCTCAGGTGGGTGTTCCAGAGAGTGTACAAGTTCATGTGGCAATGGTTGTGGACAAGGATGTGCTCAATCTTGTGTTACAGAATGTTCTATAGGTTGTGCTCAAAGTTGTGGCATGGACTGTCGGAATCAGTGTTATTATAACTGTGGAAACAACTGCTTATCTACTTGTACAGGTGGTTGTAGCCGTGGTTGTAGTGGTAACTGTCGTGGAGATTGTACTGGAACTTGTAGCGGACGTTGTGGCTTAGGTTGCTCTCGTGGTTGTTCTGGTGGCGCTGTATTTGTATCTTACTAATCATGGATGAAATAAAGGAACGAAGAGAAGAGTGGCAATCTGGAATGGCTAAGAATATTACGTTTATAGTCACTAAGGATTGTCAACTTGCCTGTAAGTATTGCTACCTCGTGGGGAAAAATACGAAAGAACGTATGTCTTGGGAGGTAGCTAAGACTGCTATTGATTATATTCTTGATCATGAAGAGGATATGAAAGAAGAGAGTGTGATATGGGATTTTATAGGTGGAGAGCCTTTCCTAGAGATAGACTTGATTGATAAAATCTGTGATTATCTTAAAGTTGAAATGTATCGTAGAAATCACCATTGGTTTAATTCATATCGCTTTTCTTTCTCTACGAATGGCATCAACTATGCTTCGGAAAAAGTGCAGAACTTTATCAAGAAGAATCATTCTCATTTGAGCATAGGTATCACTATTGATGGAACAAAGCGCAAGCATGACCTCAATCGTATTTGGAAAATCAAAGAGATGGAGCAGGGAGTATTGTCTAATCCAAAAGAAGAGAAAGGTTCATATGAGGATGTTGCCAAGAACATTCCTTTGTGGTTGAGGCAATTCCCTGATGCAGGTACGAAAGTAACAATTAGTAGTGCAGATATACCTTATATAAAAGAGAGTGTGCTTCATCTTTATTCTTTAGAAATTCACGAGGTAAATATAAATTGTGTCTTCGAAGATGTTTGGAAATATGGTGATGATATTCTTTTTGAGAGTCAACTCGTAGCTTTGGCAGATGCCATTATTGAGAAAGACTTATATAAGGATAATGTATGTTCTTTCTTCATGGAACATATAGGAAAACCATTGGATTGTATTACTCACAATCAAAATTGGTGTGGTGCAGGTCAGATGCTTGCGGTGGATGCCGAAGGCAATTTCTATCCTTGTACTCGTTTTGCACAGTATTCCTTGCGTAACAAGAAAGCCTGGATTATTGGTAATGTTCATGATGGGATAGATAAGAACAAACTTCGTCCTTTCTTGACATTGGATAGATGTACCCAATCTGTACAAGAATGTGTGGATTGTGATGTGGCTGCTGGTTGTGCTTGGTGTCAAGGTGAAAACTATGATGCTGCTGATACGCCTACAATTTTTCAACGTTCTACGGCTATATGTAAGATGCATAAGGCGAGAGTAAGGGCAAACAATTATTATTGGAATAAGTTGTATCGTAAATTGGAGAAAGGTGGTGAGGAATGATTCAATATATGGTAATATTGTTAGATGATACTTCTGTGTCTTTCTGTCATTATGGAAACCATAAGCAGATACGTAAGTTGATACCACTTGATACATTGAAATCAGGAATCATCTATGCAATGAAGGAAAATTTGAATATTCAGTTTGTCTATCCAAAATATGATTTGCCTAAGGAGTATATGGATGTTATTGATGGTATAGACCATATCAATATCAAACCTTCGAGCAAGAGTGATGGGGCGGATGTCATTGTGTTGGATGGAGTTGAAGAAGGGCAGGACTTGACATTCAAAAATAACGTTTCTTATGTGCTAAGACTTGATAAGAAAATTTTGCTTGCTCATATCCATGATGTTGTACAGATTTTGGGGAATGTAGAACGCTTGAATATTGTGATTACGGATGTTGAGGATTTTGCTGAATCTGATTTTGAACAATATTCAAATGTGCTTAAAATGTTGTCAGAGAAAGTGAAAACTTTGTACCACTCTAACAAGTTTGTCCAATTGAACCTATTGACGGATAGGATGATGCTTGATAGCATGAATAATTGCGGTGCAGGTGATAGTTCGATAACTTTAGCACCAGATGGAAGCTTCTATGTATGCCCAGCCTTTTATCTGACGGATGATGAGGATGGTTTGGGTAGGTTGAAGAAATCTATCGGGGATTTACAGCATGGTTTGGATATAAAAAATCCGCAACTGTATAAAATAGACCATGCACCGATATGTCGTCATTGTGATGCATATCAATGCAAACGTTGTGTTTGGCTTAACCGTAAAACAACGTATGAGGTGAATACTCCAAGTCATGAGCAATGTGTGATGGCGCATTTGGAACGAAATGCAAGTAGAGAGTTATTGGATGACATTCGTAAGTGTGGCCCGTTCTTATCAGAGTTTGATGAAATTAAGGAGATAACTTATTTAGATCCTTTTGATGTGAGAAAAGAATGGAGTAATTCTCCTAAGAAATGAATCGTATTTTTAAAGAATTTGAATTATGGTAATTAGAAAAATGATAGGCACAGTAATGCCTGATGAAAGAAATGAGATACAGCAATTATATGAACGCCGTAATGGCTTGAATGAATTAGCTAAGGTCTTGACAGCTGATAATACAGAATTGTATGAAAAATTAGTAAAGGACTTGGGCGAGACTGGTACAAAGTTTCAAGCATGGTGGGACAGAATGGCTGCAAAATATCAATGGGAAAGCATTGATGGCGGCAACTGGGAAATCAATTTTGATACATGTGAAATCTATTTAGTAGGATAGACTTATGGAAAACTTGGTATTGATGATAGGTACATCGGAACTGCTGCTTATTGCAGCTTTGGTATTGTTGTTGTTTGGTGGCAAGAAACTTCCTGAGATGATGCGAGGTTTAGGACAAGGTGTCAAGAGTTTCAAGGAGGGAATGCGAGAAGTGACGGAATCAGAATCTTCTCCTTCTGTTTCTGATTCGGAACAACTATCTTCTGAAAATAAAAAATAATCAGAGTAAGCAATGAGGGATGGGAAAAATCAGAAAGATAGTCTGATGACATTTGGAGAGCATCTTGAGGTATTTCGCAAGATGCTCTTTCGTATCATAGGCATAACGTTGTGTTTGTCTATTGTCATTTTTTGTGCAAAGGATACAACCTTCCGATTGTTGTTGGCTCCTGAAAATAGTAATTTTATAATTTATCGTATAGTGGAGTCTTTGGCTAATGTCATTGATTCGGATTTTCATTTTGAGCCTTATACGGTTAAGTTGATAAATACAGAGTTATCAAGTCAATTTATGGTGCATGTCTCAACATCGGTCTATTTGGCGTTGCTGTTAGTGTTACCTTATATTGTGGTGGAATTGTATCGTTACATAGCTCCTGCGTTGTATGAAAATGAGAAGCGGTATTCTGCTTTGGTAGCAGTAGCAATATACTTGTTGTTTATGTTGGGAGTGTTGATGAGTTATTTTGTTTTGTTTCCCTTTGCCTTGCGTTTTCTTGGAACTTACCAAGTGGCTGCGAGTGTTGAGAACCAAATAACATTGGATTCCTATATCTCAACATTTATGAGTTTGGCATTGGTGATGGGATTGATTTTTCAATTTCCTGTTTTGTCTTTCTTTTTGGCAAAAATGAATATCATGGAAGCGAAAACGATGAAACAGTTTCGTCGTCATGCTTTTGTTTTGATAGGTATAGTTGCAGCGGTAATCACTCCCCCAGATTTGTTCACTTGCTTTATGGTAATGATGCCAATGTATGGCTTGTATGAACTGAGTATTCTGGTTGTAAGTAAAACGGTTTCTAAACAAAGAAGTGAATTGTAAAAAATAAGAAAATATGTCCCTAACTGTAGTTACAAAACGAATTGAAGATGAGTTTTATCATGTTCATAAATATTGTTGTGATGATGAAAAATGGAATAAGGGTGAAGTTATAAACACGAAGACTTTTTCGAGGTGTATAATAAAATCATCGGAAGAACCATTGAAAGGTTTGGCAGAATATGATTACGAGAAAATTCGAAAAAAAGATTTTTCTGATTATCCGTCAAGATTATCTTGTGCATTTTTCTTTATGGAAAAGACAGATGCGTTGGTTTTTAGAAATGAGATTATGGAAAATGCCCAAGTGGTGAAAATAAGTCTGTTGCAAGGTAAGTATGTCAAATGTGATCAAAATATCATTAATAAATGGATGGATGGTACGAAACAAACAGGAAGAGACGAATATGAATATTGGAGTGGCATGGCTTCTGATAATCCTTTGTGGGAAGTCTTGTTTGAAGGGTGTTTTGTTGTGGAAGAAATAATACGTTAGCTATAAATTATGAAGAAAATTATTCTCTATTGTTTGATTGCTTTCATTTGTATTTCTTGTGGAAGCGATAAGAAAAGAAAGAAATCTACTAATGGTGTATATTCTGTTGAGGATATGAAACCGTCTTTTGATCCTGTACATCAGTATAAGGATAAAGATGGAAATGTTTGGAGTAAAGATAACATTTGGGCTCCTCGTGAAAATGAATCACTAAAAGAAAAAATCAAAAGTGAACGAGTGTATTCTAATGATGAGGACGATGCTTACAAAAAAGGCTATAAGGATGGAATGGAACAAGGAAAGCAAGAAGGATATGAACGTGGTTACGAAGAAGGCTCTAAAGATGAGTGGTAGCTAGTGCCAACGAACAGGTTCATACATTCTCCCTACCATTTCGTACAAGTATCCCCTTGCTTGCATTGTGGTTTCAGAATAATCCTTTACTTTTGTAGTCGAAACCAATAACAAGACAAGATTATGAAGAAGAAAAGAATATTGAAAGTGTTGGGCTGCTTGCTCCTCTTGGGAGTTGTTGCGGCAGGTGGCGTATGGTGGTATTCGCAGACAAGCAATCCGTGGAACGCCAAGACCATCGGGGATATTTCCGCACCGATAGGTTATTCGAGGGTTGAGGCTCCACAAGGTAGTTATGCGGCTTGGCTTCGGGAACTTCCTTTGAAAAAGAAAGGGAGCAAGGTGAAGCTATATACTGGCGGCAACGCTCACTATCAATGGTTATCCACAGGTGTGATAGATTTGCCGATGTTGAGCAAAGCAGAGCAGTGTGCCGACATGACGATGCGACTTCGTAGTGAATACCTCTTTAGTCAAGGGCGATATTCGGAGATTCGCTTTACGGATGTGAACGGCAAGCGGTTGCAATATCAGGGTGGTGGTTCTCGCAAGGCTTTGGAGAAGTATTTGAGGAATGCCTATGGCTGTTGCAGTACTTTCTCTGTGAGTCGAGAGACGGAACCTCGTAAGATTAGTGAGGTGCAGCCTGGTGATGTGCTTGTCTATCCTGCCAGAAAGTTGGAGGAGATGGGGCATGCGCTGATTGTGGTGGATGTGGCTCGCATGGGAAAGAAAGTGGCGATAATGTGTGCTGAGGGAAATACGCCAGCAAGGGAGGCGCATATCGTTCGCAATCTGAATCCTTTGGAGAATCCGTGGTTCTTCTTCGATGGGGATGAGAGTACCCTCTGGGTTTCTGTTTTCCATTTCGGGAAGAATGAGTTAAGACATTATTGATATAATAAAACGATGAAGAAGAAACTATTGGTATTTGCTTTAGTCGTAGGATTGTTGCTGTTTTGCATCCCATTTCTCCCTCCTATATATAATCGCTTCACGAAGCCTATGTATAAGAGTTATGTCGATGCGAAGGAATGGTATGGAAAGGTGGATTGTGAGAATTTGGCGCAAGTGAGGGACTTTTGCGAGCGGCGAGGGTATAGCGCAGATTATTACATCTTGGTGGATTTCTCCATCCCTTCGGGTAAGAAACGGTTCTTCATTTATGACTTGCAGCGAGGCAAGCGAGTATTGAGTAGCTATTGTATGCACGGAAGTGGCAAGGGAAATACGGATGCCAAGCCAAAGTTTAGTAATGAGTTTGGTAGTGGATGTTCGAGTCTTGGACGATATGTGATGGTAGGGAAGGGACGGAAGTTCAAGAACTCCATTCGGCTTCGTGGTCTTGACAAGACCAACTATCTTGCTGAGGCTCGTGGCATCTTGATTCATTCGGCAGGAAAGGTGACGAGGTTCTCTGGTGAGAGGGAGTATATCCCGATTGGCTCTGAGAGTCGTGGGTGCTTTACCGTATCAAGGGATTGCGTGGCGAATGTGATGGAGATTTATCGCCAGTCTTCAAGGAGAAAACCTGTGATGGTTTATGCAAAATATAAATGATGTAGTAAGATAATGATGGAATGGAATGAAATTTGAAGAGTTAACCCAAATTCAAACTTGTTTTAGGATTAGCTCTTCAATGGTAGTAATGAAAGCATGGGCTGGTTCACTCATTGATACAACGTCGATTTTTGAAACATCATATTCGCAGTTGTAATCGGCTTTCATTCTAAGTTGTTCCATTCTAGAAAAGAATGCTCCCAATTCTTTGTTTATGATACCAGGTTTGACAAAGTGCATACCAAATACCCCCAAAGTTCCTGCATGGGTATGAGCGGATAAACCATAACAAACAAGCAAGGCTTGTGCAGCATGGAAACAAGCGTAATAGAAACGATTGGCTGCCATGTCCCATAATTCCATGTTGAGCATTTGTTCTGCTTCACTAAGAAAACGTTTAGCTTTGTCTAAGCGAAGTTCAACAAGCGAATTTCGCTCATCATTTGTTAGCCCCATAATTGTATGCCCTCCTTTTCTACGTTTTTATAAAATGGTGTGATTTTATATTTCTGCCATTCCTTGGCAGAGTACATGACGGGATTGATTTCTTTTCCGATTTCCCAACCCAACATGGTTAGTGGAAAGGTTACGTTGTCATAATCTGTAGGAAGGAGAATATCTTTATCTAGGATAACAAGGATGTCCCAGTCGCTATCTTTCCTTGCGGTGCCACGAGCTTGTGAGCCAAATAGCATCGCTTTTCCGTGAGGAGGCATATTTTTGGCCAAACATTCACGAATAGCTGTTATGGTTGGGTCGTTTTCTTTCATTTGTCGGAATGACTAAAGTTTTAATTATATGTTTGTTGCAAAGTTACGATTTATATTTCAAACGACCAAGAGTTTTTGTAATAAAATCAAATTGTACTATGATATTTAAGTGTTTCATACATTTTTCCTACCATTTCGTACAAGTGTCCCCTTGTTTTCATTGTGGTTTCGGTATAAAATATTACCTTTGCGTAACGTAAACTTTGAAGAAAAAAATCATATTAATAGCGAATTATTGAAAATATGAAGAAGGGACTGAAATATTCTTTGTTTTCGCTTGCCAGCTTGATTGTGTTGGTAGGCATCGTGCTTGGCATTATGTATGCCGTGAATCCGTATTTGGTGAGGAAGATGTTCTGGCGAGCATCTTCTTATTCTGATGTTTTTGTAGATAGGCTGAAAGGGCAGCCTTATACCAAGGGAGGGTATGATGGTATAGATGTGTCGAAGCATAATGGAATCATCAAATGGAATGAGGTGGCTAAAAACAAGAAAATCCAATTCGTATATGTTAGAGCCACTGTCGGAAAGGGGTATGTGGATAGGCTTTATCGCCGAAATGTCAATGGGGCAAGAAAGGCTGGATTGAAGGTAGGCTCGTACCACTTCTTTACTTCGAAGTCTTCTGCCACCGCTCAGTTCTTGACTTTTCAAAAGACGGTGAAGAAGAATGAGCAAGACTTGATTCCTGTATTGGATGTGGAGGAAAAAGGAATCAACGGAAAATGGCAGGGCAAGCAGTTGCAAGATAGTGTGAGGGTGTTTGCCGAGTTGGTAAAGAAGCATTATGGCAAGTATCCGATTATCTATAGTAACGAGAGTTACTATAATAAGGAGTTGGGGCATCAGTTTAATCGCTATCTCCTCTTCATTGCCAACTATCAGGCTGTTCCTTATGTGGATGGAAAGGGCAAGTACAATATCTGGCAATACTCAGAACGTGGGCATTTGCATGGCATTGGGGAAAGGGTAGATTTGAGTAGGTTGGCAAATGGGACGACCCTGAAGAACTTGATGCTGTAAAAATGGTTGCATTTAGAGTGTCTTATAGTGAAAATACCTTTGTAATGTAATAGAAAGCGATAGCGTATGAAAAAGTTATTCTTGTTTATGATGGCTGCGGCAGCCATGTTGTTTGCAGACTGTTCCAATAGGACCGGAAGTCAAAGTAAGATAGTAGAGGTTATTGCAGATAGTATGCCTTGCTGTCCTACATTGGGGTATGTCATCGAACTGCAGCCATTGGGAGATTTCTCTCTTCAAGAGGCAGAGCAGTTAAGAAAGGAGTTTGTGAATCATTTGGGTGAGATTTTTCCATCGCATCCCAAAGATTATTTGGATGCTTCTGTAAGCATCGGAGAACCGATGGAAATTCCTAACTCATGTCTCTATAAACCGAGAAACAGATATTGGGCAGGAAAAATCTTAGGGATGCTTCATGCCGAGCATGGGGGCAATGATGAAATCGTGTCCATCGGTCTCACTCATCGGGACATCTCCACTTCCATCCATGGACATTACAATTATGGCATCATGGGCTTGAGTCTTCGCCCAGGCGATGCTTGCGTGGTCTCCACTTATCGTTTGAAGCGAAAGGATGATTTGTGGAAAGTGGCGATGCATGAGTTCTTGCACTCTCGTGGCTTACCACATTGCAAGAAAGATGATGTGAGGTGCTTGATGCAGGATGCCCATAGTAAGAATACATTCTATATGAAGCATGGACTGTGTGAGGATTGCAAACATAAAATTGCTAACTGAGAAAAAACTTCAGAAGGACATTATTATTTGTCATTATAATGCCCTTCTGCCTTTACGATAAGTACTACAACTTCATCTCTGTAGATGTCATAGATGATTCTGTCATGTGCAGATAGATGTCTAGAGTATGTAATGGAATTTGGAAAAATCAATATGGTATCTCATAGTGCTTCCATCCATTTTTGAGCATCGGCTGCACTTTCGAAGTGTAGGGTCTCTCCACGTTTGTATTCCTTACGAGCTTCGTCAATGTCTTTTTGAAGTTCTTCCGTTATGTAGTTTTGCTTGGTATAAGTCAAGTTGCTTTCCTTGTTGTTGGCGAGGAAAGTCTTGATTCTGATAAGCAAATTCATGTCTGATACATTCAGTATCTGTCTGATGATGTCCATTTGTGTTAATTGTATATTTGTTGCATTCATAATCGTAATTATTTGTTATGGCAAAATTACGATTAATATTTTAAACAACCAAATGTTTGATGAGATTTTCTTCTAATTTCAACGAAGATCTTGTATTTCGTACATTTTGCGTATGGTTTCATACGAATAACTCCTATCTGTCATTGTTGTTTGCGGATAAAGTATTACCTTTGTGGTCAAAACTAAAAGATAAAAAATGAGTAAGGAAGTAAGAATTTCAGTTGTCAAGTTTGAAATGGTCAACGGTAAGAAAACCTATAAGTCGTTTACCTTTAAGTTAAATCCAAAGAAAATGGCAAAGTTCAAGACTGAGGCAACGGTGAAGAAGAAGGTGGCGGATTACGTGGCAAAAAGTGGCGTATATAAGCCTTCTGAACTTCGGAACTTAAAATATGACATGAAAGAGTTTCTGGAGGAATGGAAGAAGATGGTTCCTGTGGTGGAAGCAGAAGAACTTGCAAAATTGGATAAATCGCCGAATAATCCAGAGACTCGCGTAACCCCTCATTTTGTCAGTCGTCTTGCCGCTGGTGAAATTTTTGTATTCGGTTCCAATGCCATGGGACATCACGATAGTGGTGCGGCAAAAACAGCCCTGGAGAAGTTTGGTGCCATCAGAGGACAGGGACATGGTTTACAGGGAATGAGTTACGCCATCGATTCTATGAGTGGTATAGAAACCTTGAAAAAGGATGTGGATGAATTTATTGAGTTTGCCTATAATCAGGCTTTGAGAGAATTGAGGGGTGGACGAAAGCAAAGCCATTGGATATGGTATATCTTTCCACAACAGAAGGGACTCGGTCATAGCCACAACGCAAATTACTATGGTTTGGATGGTGAGGGTGAAGCTAGAGCCTATGTAGAACATGAAGTCCTGGGTGATAGACTCCGTGAATGCTGTAAGGCGCTATTACTCCACAAGGATAAGGACATCGAATACATCATGGGAAGCGGAGTTGATGTGATGAAACTCAACACCTCTATGAATCTCTTCAATAGAGTGAGTCCGAATGATGTGTTTGAGGAAGTTTTGGATACATTCTTTTAAAAATAGAATAACAAAAGGATAGAAATATAAGTTTTACTATAAATTTCATAAAATATGAGTTTGAATAAGTTTTTTAAAGGTTTGAAAACTGCACCTAAGTTCATCAAGGGAATTTTGAGTGTACACAAGAAGGCTTTACGCCTTAGTTTTGTCTTTGAGCCAGAAGACAATTTGTGGTACATAGACATGCCTTGGCCTGGTGATCGCTATAATCTTGCAATGGTGGCAGGTAGTAATAAACTGCTTGATTTTCTATGTGAGGAGGAAGACCATAACTATGTAACCGTAGATGTTCTTCCTCGAAGCAAACGTGAGAAACATGAAGGGTTCTTTGAGTGTGAGCAGACGGCAAGTAGCTTGTTCGGCGGCAGTTTCTATGATGTTCATGGACTAGAAGGCTTCACTCGCGACATTTGGATTTGCCCTGTTACTCTATGTGTACTCGGTCATTATCCAAAGTTTATCTACATAAAGAAAGTTGTGTAGGAAGCAATGGGAGAATTATCGTTAATCCTTTTTATCGTGCCTTGAACACTATCCAAGGCACGATATTTTTATATTGCTGTTGCACATGTTCTGTACTATCGCCTATGGCATTGAGCTTGCCATCTGTCGAACGATAATAGCTGTAGCATTTGCCGCCTGTGATATAGATGGCATCGGCGAAGCCGTATTCTCGCAAGGCATCGGCAAAATCCCAAAGGGTCTCGGCGTGGCGAGTCTCTATATAATATAGGTGGTCGTCGGAAGTCCTAGCCAAGGCTCTGCGCTCCACCTTGCCGTGGAGTTGGAACTTTGGTGGCAATACGCCGTCGGACACTAAGATGAACTGGCGGAAGAAACTTCCTCCATGTTCCATTACATAGTCCTTCACCTTGTCGCTTCTAGAAATGCCGAGTACGATGTTGCCGTTTGCCATGGCGCAATATCCTAGTCGAGAGGCATCAGAGGCGAGTTCCTTGCCCTGCATCACGAGGCTACCCAAATACTTGCCATCGCTGGTATGGTCGGCACAGCGACTATACATCCATACGCTCTTGTCGGTAGAGTCTGGTTCGGTGAGGGTAATCTCTGCCTGTAGGTTCTTTAGTTCATACATATTGAGTGCCACGCCAAGGATGGAGTCGGAGGTGAGGACAATCTCAGGCTTCGTTTCCTTTTTCTTAAAAGACACCGAGGTATGGGGCTTTGATAGTTTGGCGATATTCTCCTCTGGCGAAACCGAGATAGGTACACCTATATGATAATAGTAATTATAGAGTCGCCATCCGCAGTATGCGGAAAAGCAGAATACGAAAGATGCGAAGATACCCAGGGCTATCCACATCCATTTATGGCGATGGTATGTGGAGGAATTTGTATTCGATGATGCCTCTGAAACATCATTGGAAGTGGGAGCTTCGTGTTCGATGATCACATTGCTGTCGTCATCGACAATGATAAGTCCCTTTTGACTGTCACCGTCAAAGTCTTGGATGAAAAACTTTTCATCGTTCTTGTTTTTATCTTTTCTCATGAGTTACCTCCTTTCTTTCCTTCATTTTCCAACTTTTCTTTCAAGTCCTTGAGTGCCTCTTTCGAAGCCGTGATGAGGATGTCCTTTTCTAATCGACTGTTGGAGAGTATGAGTTTCTGAAGCCCTGGGTTCACTTTGAAGATAAAATCTCTGTTGACGATTAGACTTTTGCCCACACGGTAGAAAGGGCAATAGTCGAAATCGGACAGTTTGTCCATCACGTTGTGCAACTGGCTAATCACATTCTCCTTCTTGCCGTTGGATAGGAATATGTTGGAGTAGTTTCCATCACCTTTGATGAAAACTATCTCATCGGATGGAATCCTGATGATTTCACTATTGGTTGTAATTTTAAGCCATTCCATGCTGAATATTGTAAATTTGAGGACAAAGATACAAGTTTTCTTTTGAATAACCAAATTGAAGGGTATCTATTTTGAGAAATCTTCCAAAAACAGTTTGTGCAACGATTTTCCTTTGAAATCCTGTATATTCTTGCAATAATGTAAGGAAAATGAAGAAATTTGCAGCAAAATGCAACATTTCTTGTGGTTTTATGCTAGATTTAATAGAAAAAGTCTTAACTTTGCAGCGGATTTGTGGAGAAAAGCAATCGTCGGCATGAGGATGGCATCCTTTCGCATCTCCTGGTTTAAATACTTATAACAACTTTATAAATTAAAAGATTCGATTATGAAAGTAGCAATTGTTGGTGCAAGTGGCGCAGTAGGACAGGAATTCTTGCGCATCCTTGCTGAGAGAAACTTCCCTATGGATGATTTGGTGTTGTTTGGTTCTGAGCGTTCTGCCGGACGAAAATACAACTTCAAGGGAAAGGACTATGAGGTCAAACTTTTGCAGCATAACGATGACTTTAAAGATGTCGATATTGCCTTCACTTCTGCTGGTGGTGGCACCTCCGAGGAGTTTGCCGAGACCATCACTAAGTATGGTGCCGTGATGATAGATAACTCCAGCGCATTCCGTATGTGCGACGACGTGCCTTTGGTTGTGCCTGAGGTGAATGCTGAGGATGCACTCAACCGCCCTCGCAACATCATCGCCAACCCTAACTGTACTACTATCATGATGGTAGTCGTGTTGAAGCCTATCGATGACTTGAGCCACATCAAGAAGATTCACATCGCTTCTTACCAGAGTGCATCTGGCGCTGGTGCCGCTGCCATGGCTGAGCTTCAGCAGCAGTACAAGGATCTCGTGGAGACTGGCAAGACAGACCATATCAATAAGTTCCCTCATCAGTTGGCTTACAATGTCATCCCTCAGATTGACAAGATGACTCCTAACGACTATACCAAGGAGGAGATGAAGATGTACAACGAGACTCGCAAGATTATGCACTCTGACGTTCGCACCAGTGCTACTTGTGTACGTGTTTCCTCTCTTCGTTCTCACTCTGAGAGCGTATGGTTTGAGACTGAGAAACCATTGACTGTAGAGGAAATCCGCAAGGCTTTGGAGGCTGCTCCTGGTGTAACTGTCAAGGACGATGCCCAGAACTACGTTTACCCAATGCCTTTGGAGAGCGCAGGCAAGGACGATGTCTATGTAGGTCGTATCCGCAAGGACTTGGCCGATGACAACGGCAATACTTTGTGGCTCACTGGCGACCAGATTCGCAAGGGTGCTGCCTTGAACGCTGTTCAGATAGCAGAGTACCTTATCAAGGTTGGTAATGTAAAGTAGTACTTCGATAAGGAAGTAAGATATACTTCAAATGGAAAGTTAGTAGTACTTCGAGAACAAGGTAAGTACTACTTCAAATACAGTATAGGAAAGTTAAGGGATAATTCATTTGTTGATTTGTCCCTTAACTTCTTTTGTTTATGTATCTATATAAATTTTGTTTATGTATCTATATAAATAAGGTATAGTAAACTTGTTGGCTAATTATAAAGGAAGAAATATTCATGCTGGAAAGATTTAAGCAATTGCTCGGTGAGATGAACCGAGGCATATACGAGAAAGAAACCGAAATTTCCCTTTCGCTCTTGGCTGCATTGGCAGGCGAGAGCATTATTCTTTTAGGTCCTCCGGGAGTGGCGAAGAGCATGGTGGCTCGCCAGTTGAAGACCGCCTTCAAGGATGCAAAGAGCTTTGAGTATCTGATGTCTCGTTTCTCCACCCCCGATGAGATATTCGGACCAGTGAGCATTCAGAAGTTGAAGACTTCGGATACCTACGAGCGTGCAGTGGATGGATATTTGCCCACGGCAGATGTCGTCTTCCTCGATGAGATTTGGAAGGCGGGGCCAGCCATTCAGAACACCCTCCTCACCGTTATCAACGAAAAGATTTTCCGCAATGGCAATCGAGAGATGCACCTTCCCTTGAAGCTCCTCGTGGCTGCAAGCAATGAGTTGCCAGCCAAGGGCGAGGGTTTGGAAGCTCTTTGGGACCGATTCGTGATTCGCATCGAGAGCAGACCGATCAAACAGGAGAAGAACTTCCGTTCGATGCTTTTGGAAGCGAATGAAGTGAAGAGTGAAGACCGAAGAGTGAAGAATTCAAATGCTATTTCTGCTGAAGAATATGCCGAATGGACTCAGCAACTCAGTGGGATAGGAGTGAGCGAGGCTGTGCTCGATGTCATTTCTTCTATCCGCAAGAGCCTGAGAGCCGTGAATGTGGATGAGGCTGCTGAGCGCAGAAACATCTATGTGAGTGATAGACGATGGAAGAACATCGTTCGCCTGCTTCGTACCTCTGCCTTCATGCAAGATAGAGCAGAAGTGGCGATATGCGACCTCCTGCCAATCTATCATTGTCTTTGGCAAGAGCCTGAGGAGCGGGATGCCATCCGTAACATCGTGATTCGTGCGCTTTTCGCTCCTTTCGCCGATAAGCTCGTAGAGATGAAGAATGCCCTAGCCGAGGACATCAAGTATCATCGCATCCGCAAGAACCCTGATGACGGTAGGGACTATGAGGGAGAAATCGAGTCGCTGTCCGATGGCTTGACTTCCTTGGAGCGTCAGCTGAGCGACAATCTCTTTGCCTCTTCAGAAGACAAGGCAGAGATTTCTGCTTATCTCCGTGACTTCTATAAGGAACTGGCGTTTACGAGACAGGATACGATGAAACTTTATGCGGATTGATTTGATAAAAATACTTCCTTTTCCACATACCCATCAAATCCGACGCTCATGTCGGCTCCATTTCTTCTGAATGCAGCGAGCAAGATTTGTTGCTCATCGGGGGTGAGCAACAAGTCGCCTCGCTTGGCACGATACCAGGAGGTCTCGTTCATAAACGATACGCAAGTCCAAAAGTAGTGGCTGTTGCACTTGGGGAGAGTCTCGTAGATGCGACAGAAACCACGAGCCATGCGTTGTTTCACGGGGGTGAGGTAATGCTCGCATCCCTCATCGGATGTTGTAAACTTACTGGTGTTCAGAATGCTAAAACTCTCTTTCTCTGCTTGCGCCTTGAGGTAGGCGGCGTAGCGGATACAGGTACTGCTCTTCTTGCAAGATGCCAATGGGCATGCTGCGTAATCCAAAATGGAATCTTTCTTGATGTTCTTTGCTTTGTACATAATTGATAAATTTTTATTTGATTGTTAGAGAATTATTGTATTTTGATGGGCGGTGTTTTACTATATTCTATGGGGCGTTTTGCGATATTCTACGGGGCGTTTTGCGATATTCTACGGGGCGTTTTGAAAATTCTGTCGGGCTTTTAGAAAATTCTGCCTGGCTTTTAGAAAATTCTGTCGGTTAGTTGCAAAGACTGTCAGCCGAGGACAGTCAGCCTATCTCACCAAGACAGTCAGCCTATCTCGCAAAGACAGTTTTCCTGTCCTCGGCAGACAGTCTTTGGAACTAACCGATGCGCGTTTTCCTATGCCTTGTTAGGCATTTTCATGCCATGCGAAATCACAATCAAGTTCTGCCGATATGGTCAGGAATGGATAGAGATACTATATTCGACCGCACACCGCACTGCTAGATAACTAACTTGTTGATTAATAAGCTGTTTGGTGCTGTGCGGTATCAGGACAACACCGCACAGCCTCCGCACGACACCGCACTATTTTATTTTCAGCAGATAGGCTCTGCCCTTGTTGGTTCGCTTGGTGATGCAACCCATGTACTTCATGCTTTGTCCGATGCGAATCTTCGTCTGGTGGTTGGTGACGAGGGTAGGGTATTGCTTATGAAGATGCTGGAAGATGTCGGTCATGATGAGCCACTTGGCATCCTTTTCCTCCTGTTCCGCTATCTGGAAACAAGCTTTGAGCATCGTGTCCATATCGTCGGTCTTGAAGTAAGGGAGGTTGCTCTCCTGTATGCGAGCCACCTCGTCGTTGCTGAACCAATATGGAGTCTTCTGCTCTCTCAGCTCATAGAGTACTTGGGCATAGAGCTGGGCGTAGTCAATGGGTGAAACATTGTCGATGAACTTACCTGCAGGTATTCGGATGCAGATATAACGGCGGCTTCCCGTGGTATCGCAGAGTGGGTGCTCGTCGTTGGTGGTCGCTAAGAACGACGCATAACGAGGACGGTCTTCCTGACTCTTTCCGAAGATGGGGCGACCGTTCACCTTCACCTTGGAGAGGGTCTGCTTGAGCTTGCCCTGTTGTGACGGTCCCATGTTGGCAAGTTCGTCGATGTTGACGAATAGGTTGTGGGTGAGGGCCATGTCCGAGTCAAACTTGTTGGCGAAGTTGATGTGGTCGAGGAAGTACTGGCGCAACGCCTCTGGTAGGAGACGATTGGCGAAAGTACTCTTGCCGCAACCCTGATGCCCAATGAAGATAGGAGTAATCTCATTGCCATGGAGCATATCCATGTGGAGCCAGTGAGCCACGGCAGAGCGAAGCCAAGTGGCGCACCAGCTGAGCTGTTCGCTAGTAATGCCAGGGATGCGGCCGAAGAGCTCTGCCACATGATTTTTGCCATCCCACTCTGGTAGGGCTTCGAGGAAATCTTTGATAGGGTCGTAGGCAGGCACCGCCATACTTTCGAGGTATTCCTCGATGTCGTTGCGAGGCGATGACTTGCCGCCAATGCCGAGTTTCTTGGCACGGCGAACGAGCGAGTTGAAGTCCTCCTTGGTGAAGACTTGCCATTGCTTCTCCTGCTGGTCAACAGCCTTCTTCTGCTGGTCTTCAGCCATCTCATTCTGAACATCAGCCTTTTGGTCTTTTTTGACCAACTCCTCTTCCGTAGTACTAGCTGTATCCTCCTCTTCTGGGTGGATGACAGCGAACTCAGTCTTGCCGTTCAAGAGATTACGGCGGAAAGCGTAATTTTCTTCCAGGAAACTCTCAACGAGATAGATAACAGAACCATTCATAGTTTCATTCATAATTTTACAGTTTTAAAAAGTTAATAATTAAAGTTGTGTGGTCGGCGTGCGGTCTTCGTGCGGTGCTGTCGGCTGACCGCACTCTGTAAGATGCAGTATAATAAGTAGTTATATGCATTTTGTGCGGTGTGCGGTCTATTTCGACATCTTTGCGTCTCTTCCGTCGCTTTCCGTTTTTTCTGTTGCAAAGATAATAAAAGGAGGAGGGGCATTCCAAGTTTTCCCTGCGATTCCATGGGATAAAAGAGGATTTTAGGGAAAAAATCGAAGGGAACAGGGAAAAGTTCGGGGAAAAAGTGTATCTTTGTGGCTAACAAACAAAAATGACAATGACAGAAACTGTACTACAACCCACTTTCAGCTACGAAGTCTTCGACCGACAACTGGAAACGTATTATATGATGTGCCAAGTCCTCATCCAAGGATGGGAAGACTACGGCACACAAGAGATGAACTTCGATATTCGCTCGCTCTGCACCAAGGCTTCGCGCCTCTGCTATATGGCAGACCAAGACTTGGCGTTGCAATATGCCGACCTTACCCAACAGCGCAAACTCAACAATAACCATCACATGGAGAAAATGTCGCAAGTGGTGGTGGGGCAACTATTCCCCTTCCTCAAGGATATAGTCAATCGCTATCATGAGACCCATGTGCTGCAAGGACATAAGTCTCCTCTGTTTACTGCACAGGTGAGCGTTCTCCTTCCGAAGTTGAAGGAAGTGTTGATGGATGACGGAATGGGGGAGGATGAGCTGGATGCCTTCATTAGTGATATCCAGACTGTTGAGAATGGCTTTTTGAAAAAAGTGAAGTTTGCTAAATATCCAGGGGTAAGGCCTGAGGAAAGGTTCTGGAACTTGCTCCAGCTCATGGTATTCTCTTGCTATCTCGTACAACATTTTCGTCGTGTTACCCATCGGACAGGTAAACGTCTGAGTGACGAGGAAATGGGTTGGCTTACCGTAAGCGGGGTGCAAGGTTGTCTGAAAGATGCAAAGATGAAAGCGGAGTTGGACTTGTATTTCTCCACCCTGGAGTATAATCACGACAAAGGAGACCTCGGTGAGGAAGAGATGCGAGAGGCGCAACGTGAACTTCGGCACGAAGTGCCTCAGTCGGTGCTGTTGCCTTATTTGCATCATGTGGATGATGCTTATCAGATGGGTGTGGAACTGAATCAATGTCGATTTACTGCAGAGGAATGTCGCCAACTGCTCTTGACTACTGCCAAATGGCAGATATTGGAAGCTAACATCTATATGCTTCATCATCCAGAGGAGATGGATGAATCCTTGACCAATGAGGTCTTTTATAAGGTGGTGAACGGAAAGGTGATAGACTTGAAGGAACTGAAAAGCACTATCTGCAAGATGCTCCCTTTGGTCAATAGGAAGAATCAGTGGTTTTGTGTGTGGTGCGTGTTGAAGCATCACCACCTCTTGCAGAATCTTTCGCATGAGGCGTTTGCCCGACAGATGATGAGCAAGGATTGGTTTGGCGATGTTGTCACGGCTCAACAGCGTTTTTCGGGTGATACCCTGCGAGAGTACAAGCGATATTTCTCGGAGTATGACTATGCGAATTGGGACAACGATCTGTTCTTGGAGCAAAAACAGCTCTTCGGCATGAACAAGTGGTCTAGTTCCCTTTGCGAGAAGTTCAAGCAGAAGTGTCAGGAGATGGAGCAAGCCATCATGGGATGGAAGTTTATGAGATAAGAATTTTGATGAAAGGGACTTGCGGTTCTTGGAGGATTTGGAGAATGAAATCAAAAATAAAGAGTAATCTTTGGTATTAGGCAGAATTTACATCTTTTTATTTTGTATTTTCAAATAATAATGTTATCTTTGCGAAGTAAAAACATTAATGTCAAATAGTGAAAGGCTGAGATTATGGCAAGGAAACTATATCCGATAGGCATCCAGACATTCGAAAGAATCCGTAAGGAAGACAGATTCTATGTCGATAAGACGGAGTATGTGTATCGCATGACGCATACCAGTGACACATATATCTTTCTGAGTCGTCCACGACGATTCGGAAAGTCACTTCTCGTTTCTACTCTTAAGAGTTATTTCGAAGGCAAGAAAGAGTTGTTCGAAGGCTTGGCGATAGAGAAATTGGAGAAGGAATGGACGGAATATCCTGTGTTGCGTTTTGATATGTCGGGTGGTAAACATCAGACGGAAGAAGAACTGAAACTTTACTTGGGCTATCAGTTGGAAGACCAAGAAAAAAGATTTGGCATTACAGAGCCGAAG
>ERZ808259.373-NODE-373-length-20894-cov-4.017899_pt1 | contig 20894 bp, 16 predicted proteins | sample MGYA00521279_ERZ808259 | MGnify/ENA primary metagenome ERZ808259 (study PRJEB31516, sample SAMN03275586) | gut metagenome | biome: mammalia-associated habitat; material: feces | host: Papio cynocephalus | place: Kenya | collected 2012-07-27 ... | reverse complement strand
ACCTGCACGCGAGCTTTGCCCGCCGCGACCTGAGCGTGTTCGGCGGACACCTGCGCCCCGGCTGCCTTGTGAACACCACGGCGGAGATCGTCCTCGCCGAGCTGCCGGATACTGTTTTTACCCGTGAGCGCGACGAGACGACCGGCTACGAGGAGCTGGTGATCCGAAAGATCGATAGCTCTTTCTAATTGATCTGCATTTTTGATAGAAAACTTAAATACATCGCCAAATCCGGGCGTGAAAAAGAGAAAAATTTGGCGGATTTGAACAATTCCCGAAAAAGAAAAAGAAAACGGCTGCTTTGCAGCCGTTTTCTCCGTTCCTCGTTCAGAGCGTGTTAAAATCGCTGTTGACAAGCGGCGAAAAGACAGGTATCCTGTCCTTAGTTCGTAGAAGCCCCTTGAATCCGCAGAGAGACTGGGGGTGGAGATGGCTCTGGAAAATCTCAGCAATGAGTGCCGAAGGTGTAAGGCCCCGCGTGGGCTGAATCTCTCAGGCAAAGAAGACAGGGCAGGAAACCGCTTTGCGGTTTTGCTGCGCTGTTTTTTCATGGATGGGAATTGAGAACAGGGCTGTCGATTTCTTCGGCGGCCCTGTTTTTTGCTTTGCCTGCAAAGCGAGAGGAGGAAGAAAAGCGGGGCACTACATTTTTAGGAGGAAATTTCCCATGACTGAAGCACTTCTCCCCATTGTGCAGAAGATCAACGGCTACCTGTCCGACTATATTCTGGTCGCGCTGCTCATCGCCGTTGGTCTGTGGTACTCCATCAAGACCCGCTTCGTGCAGGTCCGTCACTTCAAGGAGGGCTGGAACAGCGTGTTCGGCAGCCTCAGTCTCCGCGGCGGAAAGCAGGAGAGCGGCATGAGCTCCTTCCAGGCGCTCGCCACCGCCATCGCGGCGCAGGTCGGCACCGGCAACATCGTCGGCGCGTCCGGCGCGATCCTCACCGGCGGCCCCGGCGCCATCTTCTGGATGTGGGTCATCGCCTTCCTCGGCATGGCGACCATCTACGCGGAAGCCACGCTCGCGCAGGAAACGCGCACCGTGGATAAGGACGGCAACGTCCTCGGCGGCCCTGTTTACTATATCACCACCGCCTTCAAGGGCGGCTTCGGCAAGTTCCTCGCGGGCTTCTTCGCCGTCGCCATCATTTTGGCCCTTGGCTTCTTCGGCTGCATGGTGCAGTCCAACTCCATCGGCGAGACCTTCTCCAACGCCTTCAACGTGCCGACCTGGATCATCGGCGTGGTGCTCGTCGCCATCTGCGGCTTCATCTTCCTCGGCGGTGTGCAGCGTCTCGCCTCCGTGACGGAGAAGATCGTGCCCATCATGGCGGCTGTTTTCCTGGTCGGCGGCCTGATCGTCCTCATCGCCCGCATCAAGTACATTCCCGCGACCTTCGGCATGATCTTCCGGTATGCCTTCGCCCCGCAGGCCATCATCGGCGGCGGCTTCGGCGCGGCGCTGAAGATCGCCCTTTCCCAGGGCGCGAAGCGCGGCCTGTTCTCCAATGAGGCCGGTATGGGCTCCACGCCTCACGCCCACGCGCAGGCCAACGTCAAGAACCCCCACCAGCAGGGCGTCGTCGCCATGATCGGCGTGTTCATCGACACCTTCGTGGTCCTCACCCTCAACGCCCTCGTCATCATCTCCACCCTCTACACCGAGGGCGGCCCGCTCCACGGCTGCGGCGCGGCTGCGGCGCAGGACGTGCTCAAGAAGACCAACCTCGCCCAGACCGCCTTCGGCGTCGTCTTCGGCGAGAGCGCGGGTGCGATGTTCGTCGCGGTCTGCCTGTTCTTCTTTGCCTTCTCCACCATCCTCGGCTGGAACCTCTTCGGCAAGATCAACATGGCCTACCTCTTCGGTCAGAGGTCCACGGTCATCTACACCGTCATCGCGCTGGTGTTCATCTTCCTCGGCACGCTGACCTCCAGCGACCTCGTGTGGGAGTTGAGCGATATGTTCAACAACCTCATGGTCATCCCCAACGCCATCGCCCTCTTTGCCCTGACGGGTATGGTCGTCAAGCATGTGAACGGCACGCCCGAGGCGGACCGCTGGGAGTAATTCCTCCCAAAAACAGCAGATAAAAAATCGCTTCCCGAGCAGGGAAGCGATTTTTTTGCGTTATTTATTTGACCACGCCGAACCGATAGAGCTCGTCGCGCCATTGCACATAGTAGGGCGCGCGGACGTGGACGCCGTCGCCGGAGTAGTCGGCGCGCAGCGCGCCGTTTTCATCGTCGAAGAGGGGATTGAGGTCGAGGTAGAAGACAGTCCGGCCGTCCGCCAGCTGCGCGACGGCGGCGTTGCGCTCGTTGATGACCTCGTTTTTGAAGTAGGAGCTATCCGACTTCTTCTGTGTGGTGTGGAAGATGGACTGGATAAAAATGACCGCGTCGGGCTGCTTTTCACGCACGAGGTCGAGCAGCGTTTTGTACTGAGCCGCCCAGTCCGCGGCGGTGTAAGCGCCGATCTCGTTGATGCCGAGGAGGATATAGACCTTGCCGAACTGCCTCGTGCCGAGCGCCTCGGCGAGCGTGACCTTTTTGCCGTCCAGCTCGACAAAGCTCTTTTCCATGGCGTCCTTTACCGTCAGGCCGTTTTTGGTGAAGTAGGTCGCGTTGCTCAGCCCCGCGTAGTCGTGGAAGCCGTCGGTGTGCGAGTCGCCGATAAAAAGCGCGTCGTCAAAATAGCTCGCGTCCACTGTGGTAAATTGGCTGAGCGGCTCCTCCGGCTCGTCGGAGATCACCGGATCGACCACCTCGGGCGGCTGGGGCAGGAGATCGGGCACGGGACTTGAGATCGGCTCGGATACGCTGGGGATCGTCCACGGGAAGACGCCGCTTTCGGCGGCATCGAAAAAGGCGGCGATGGCGGGCGTATTCTCGCCCAGCGCGTCGAGATACTGCTCGTAAGCGCCGGTGGGGTCGAGCGCGGTGAAGGAATTGAGCGCCGCGGCGCTCACCGCGCACAGCCACAGCAGGGGAGAGAAGTGGGACATGGAAAAACCTCCTTTGGGAAAATTCAGAAGCGGGCGTAGAGGAACGGGTTGCCCGTGCCGGTCGCGATGAGATAGAGACACAGCCAGAACACCGCGAACAGCGGCAGCCAGACGAGCGGCGTCGCGCGGTATTTCTCATAGAAGCGGCGCGGCCACGGCGTGGCGAGAAGAATACCGAGAGCAAAGAGCCACCAGTAGCTCTTGAGCTGGCGCAGAAGGTCGCCGGCAAACACGCTCTCGCCGCTGCTGAGGAAGGGATAGAGACGGGTGAAGTAGTCCCCCAGCTCGCCGAGGTCGGAGATGCGGAACACCACCCACGTCTGCGGAATGAGGAAGAGAAAATAGAGACGCGCGAGGAAGCGGTGACGCTCTAAAAAGCCGCCGATGCAGAATTTTTCCAGCGCGATGAGCACAAAGAGCACGAGGCCCCACAGGACAAAATTCCACGCCGCGCCGTGCCAGAGGCCCGTGAGCGTCCACACGACAAGCAGGCTCAAAAGGAGCCGGCGCCTGCCGTTCCGGCTTCCGCCGAGCGGGATGTAGAGGTAGTCGCGGAACCAGGTGCCGAGCGTGATGTGCCAGCGCCGCCAGAATTCGGAGATGGAGTGCGAGCAGTAGGGCAGGTCGAAGTTGCGCGGGATCAAGAAGCCGAGCATACGGGCAAGCCCCATCGCCATGAGCGAGTAGCCCGCGAAGTCATAGTAAAGCTGTAGGCTGTAGCCCACCGCGCCGAACCACGCCAGCGGCGCGGAGAGGTAAGCAAAGCCGATGCGCTCGAGCGCCGTCCAGAGTGAGGCGAGCTGGTCGGCAAGGATGACCTTGCAGCCAAGCCCGACCACGAAGAGCGAAAAGCCGCCCTCGACCGCCGCGCGGGAAAAGGGACGCTTCGTGTGCAGCTCCGCGCTCACGTCGCGCAGGCGCAGGATGGGGCCCATCGTAAGCTGAGGAAACATCGCCTGAAAGGCGGCATAGCTCCAAAGGCTGCGTTCGGCCTCGGCGTCGCCGCGGTAGACGTCTGCAACGTAGGCGATGCTTTGGAACACATAGAAGCTCACGCCGAGCGGCAGGGCGACGCGGAAAAAGGAAAAGTCGGTATTCGTCAGTCTGCCCAGATTTTCCAGAAACCAACCCATGTATTTGAAATAGAAAAGACTGCCCACGTCACACGCGAGCGCGAGGATGAACCAGGCGCGCCGCTCATCGCCGCGCGCGTCCTCGATCAGCCGACCCGCGGCGAAGTTGACGAGGATGAGCGCGAGCAGCACGAGAAGCGCGCCCGTACCCGCGCCGAGCCAGTAGAAGAGCAGGCTCCCCAGCGCAAGCACAGCGTTGCGGAAGCGGGCGGGGACAATATAGTACACCGCCAGAAAGGCGGGCAGAAAATAAAAGAGAAAGGGTAAGGTCGAAAAGCTCACGGTGGATGCTCCTACAGTAAAATGAAAAAGGAAGAGAGGTTTACAAACGGCGGAATGCGTGCTACAATATCCGCGCTGTCAGTAGCCGCATCATTCTATTGTAGGTGCTTCGGCGCCGTTCGTCAACAACAAAACGGTTACAAATTTCAGGAAATGAGCAGGAGGCGGGCGAGACGGTGAGTAAGGAAAAAATTTTTGCGATGCTCAGCGCGCGGACGGGAGACTTTATCTCCGGCGAGGACATTTCCGCGCAGCTCGGCATCTCCCGCGCGGCAGTGTGGAAGGCGGTCGGCGCCCTGCGGCGTGACGGCTACACCATCGAGGCGCAGACGGGGCTGGGCTACCGGCTGGCCGATTCGCCGGACGTGCTCAGCGAGCGCGAGCTGCGCCGCCGGCTCGGGGAAACGAAAACGGTCGGGCGCACGCTCGATTGCTTTGAACGCGTGGATTCCACGAACAGCTATCTCAAGCGCATTGCCGCGGAGGGCGCGCCGGACGGCGCGGTGGCGGTGGCCGATGAGCAGACCGCGGGCCGCGGACGGCGCGGCCGCAGCTTCTCCAGCGGCCCGGGGCGCGGCGTGTATCTCTCGGCGCTGCTGCGCCCGCAGCTCGCGCCGGAGAAGATATTGCCGCTCACGGCGCTCGGCGCGGTGGCGGCCTGCGATGCGGTGGAGCGCGCCTGCGGCGTGCGGCCGCAGATCAAGTGGACGAACGACCTGGTCCTGAACGGCAAGAAGCTCAGCGGCACGCTCACCGAGCTGTCGCTCGAGGGCGAGAGCGGCGCGCTGCAATACGCCGTCATCGGCATCGGCGTCAACTGCAACAACGCGCGGGAGGACTTCCCGCCGGAGCTCCGCGATGTGGCGACCTCGCTTTATTTGGAAACAGGGAAGCGCGTACAGCGCGCGGCGCTGGCCGCCGCGCTCATCGAGGAGCTTGATAAGCTCTACGCCGCGCTGCAAAGCGGCGACACAGCGTCCTATCTTGCGGCCTACCGCCGCGACTGCCTGACGCTCGGACGCGAGGTGCAGCTTTTGTGGCAGGATGTGAAGGAAAAGGTCACGGCGCTGGACGTGGACGATCAGTTCGGCCTTGTCGTGCGCCGCGCGGACGGAACGGTCGAGACCATCCGCACGGGGGAGGTCTCCGTGCGCGGTCTATACGGCTATGTGGAATAAAAAGGAGACACTATGGCAAAGAGACTCTGGGAACTGTTTTTTACCTTCGCCAAGGTCGGCGTGATGACCTTCGGCGGCGGCTACGCGATGCTGCCCATTTTGCAGCGTGAGGTCGTGGAAAATAAGGGCTGGGCGACGGAGGAGGAGCTGGCGGACTGGTTCGCCATCGGTCAGTGTACCCCGGGCGTCATCGCGGTGAACACCGCGACCTTCGCGGGACGCAAGGTGCTGGGCAATGTCGGCGGCGTGGTCGCGACGCTCGGCGTCGTGTTCCCCTCGCTCATCATCATTTCGCTTCTTGCCGGCGTCATCACGACGTTTGCCGAGGTTGCGTGGGTCAAGAACGCCTTCGCGGGCATCCGCGTGTGCGTGTGCGTGCTGATCTTCAACGCAGTGGTGAAGCTGTGGAAGAAGTCCGTCGTCGACAAAAAAACGCTGGCGCTCTACGCGGTCATTCTGCTCGCGTCGCTGCTCACCGACCTCTCGCCGGTGATCTTCGTGCTGTTCGCGGCGGTCAGCGGCATTGTGCTGCAGGCCGCGCTCAGGAAAGGCGGTGAGGCGGAATGATGCTCTATTTGCAGCTCTTCTGGGAATTTTTCAAGACCGGCCTTTTCGCCATCGGCGGCGGCATGGCCACGCTCCCGTTCCTCTACGATATGGCGGATAAGACCGGCTGGTTCACCCGCGCGCAGCTCGCGGACATGATCGCCGTGTCCGAGTCCACCCCCGGCCCTATCGGCGTCAACATGGCGACCTACGTCGGCTTCCTGACCGGCGGCGTGCCCGGCGCTGTCACGGCGACCATCGGCCTTATTGCGCCGAGTGTCATCGTGATCCTCATTGTCGCGGCCTTCCTGCAGGCTTTCCGCGACAGCAGGTACGTCGCGGGCGCGTTCTACGGCCTGCGCCCCGCGTCCACCGCGCTCATCACGGCGGCGGGCCTTGTCGTGGTGCGCGAGACCTTCTGGCTCACTGGCGGCGTGCTCTTCTGGCAGGGGATCATCCTTGCCGCCGTGCTGCTCGTGCTCACGCGCTGGGTCAAGCAGACGAAGAACTGGCACCCTATCGTGTTCATCGGCCTTTCTGCCCTTGTGGGCGTGGTGTTTCGCTTCGCGGGCGCGTAAATGCAAAAAGAAAAAGCAGCCGTAAGGCTGCTTTTTTGCTGCGTGCTTGCTCAGTCCTCGCTTGCGATGTGGTTGGCGATGCGCTGCATGATCATGTCGAGCGCGACGAGGTTGTGCCCGCCCTCAAGCACGATGATGTCCGCGTACTTGCGGCTCGGCTCGACGTACTGCTCGTGCATGGGCTTGACGGTTGTAAGGTACTGCGTGATGACGCTCTCGAGCGTGCGGCCGCGGTCGCGGATGTCGCGCAGGGCGCGGCGCAGGATACGCACGTCGGCGTCGGTCTCGACAAAAATTTTAATGTCGAACATATCGCGCAGAGTCGGATCCTGGAAAATGAGGATGCCCTCGACGATGATGACTTTGGTGGGGAAGACCTCAACGGTCTCGTCCGTGCGGTTGTGGTCCACATAGGAGTAGACGGGGCATTGGATGCTGCGGCCCGCCTTGAGCGCCTTGAGGTGCTCGACGAGCAGGCTCGTTTCAAAGGCGTCGGGATGGTCGTAGTTGACCTTGGAGCGCTCCTCATAGGTCTTGCCGTCCTGCCGCTTGTAGTAGCTGTCGTGTCCGATGACGGTGACGGCGTCGCCGAAATGCTCCTTGAGATGGCGCGTGAGCGTGGTCTTGCCGGAGCCGGTGCCGCCGGCGATGCCGATGAAAATGGTGCTCATAGGCGTGATATCCTCCCCCGTTGTTCGCTTGTCTGTCTCTATTATAAAAAGCGCGGCGGCAAATTGCAAGGGCGATCGCCCGCCGACGAAAAAAATTCCTCGAAAAAAGGGAAGAACGGTTGACGGCAGGACAAAAAGAAAGTATTATGTAAATAAGATTTTCACGCGGACGCCCTGCGTCCGTGTTCTCGGGAGGATAATATATGGACCTCATCAAATGCCCCGTCTGCGGAGAAAAGTATTCCTCAAGCTATCGCCGCTGTCCCTTCTGCGAAGAGGAGGACCGTCCGCGCAAGGTGTCCGGCAAGCGCAGAGGCGGGCATCACGTCGCGGAACGAAAGCACACGCACTCCGCCCGCGGACCGCTCATCGCGGTGCTGCTGGTGGTGCTGGTCGTCTTTTCCTGGTATCTCTTCGGCGGCAAATTCATGGAGAAAATTCAGGAGGACCGCGCGAACGATGTGGAGAACGTCGACCCCGCGCCGGTCGATCCCGTGCAGGACGATCCGGCGACGGACGATCCATCGGACACGCCGATCGATCCCATCGAAACACCCGATGACCCTGCGGTCACGCCCGACGATCCGACGCCGCCGACCGTGGAGGACCCGGAGCCGGCGACGCCCACGGTCGATCCCTCGGCGCTGACGGTCGGGACGAACGTCGGCACGACGCTGAAAAAGGACGACAGCGGCCGCTTCGACTGCACGATCGGGATGAACGATTCCATTCAGCTCATTCTGCGCGGAACCGACGCGGCGGTGACCTGGTCGAGCGAGGACACCTCCGTGGTGACGGTCAGCGCGGACGGCAAGCTCAAGCCGGTCAAGGCCGGCACGGCCAACGTGACAGCGAGCGTCGGCGGCGCCACGGTCCGCTGCGTGGTGCGCATCAACAATTAAAGGCTGACAGAGAACGACCCCTCGGGGTCGTTCTGTTTTTGCTATGCGTTAGCATAGCAAAATTGAAATGTGCCCTTTCCTCGCCCCTGCGGGGCAACCGGAAAGGATGCACAAAAGCTTCATGCGTCGGCATTTGCGCCTATTTGCAGTGTGGTGCTCATGCATGAAGTTTTATACACTGTCTATTGAAAGTGCGCCGGTTATGTGATAGGATATCCTTGTACCAATAGTACCTGAAAAATAACGGATGGAAACGATACCATGGATCGACGGAGCTTACTGGATCGCGCGGCGAAAAGCGCGGAGGAGCGTGTGCTTTTGGGGCACATATTGGATAAATATGACCAGTGCCGGCAGCGGAACCTGCCCACGAACACGGCGTTTTTAAGCCCGGCCGAGGCACAGGGCGCACGGGACCTGCTCCGCGCCGCCGCGATCCACGAGGGCTTCGCCTTCCTCGGCGGCTGCGAGGGCGCGGAGCGCCGGATGCTCTTTTTCCTGCCCGACTGGCAGGAGGAGGCTGACACGTCCGACGCGATGGCGTTCCTCCGCGCGGCGTGGCACGAGAGCGAGCACCCCACGCACCGCGACCTGCTCGGCAGCCTCATGGCGCTCGGTGTGGAGCGCGAGACGCTCGGCGATATCCTCGTGAGCGAGGGGAGCGCGGACCTCATTGTGAGCGCGGGCGTGGCGCAATATCTGCTCGACAACTGGACGGGCGCGGGTCGCACGGCGCTGCGCCTGACGGCCATCGGCACGGACGAGCTGCGCGTGCCGGAGCAGAAGGTCAAGGAGATCCGGGACACGGTGGCGACGCTGCGGCTTGACGCCGTGACCGCCGCGGGCTTTTCCATGAGCCGCGGCAAGGCCGCGGAGCTGATTGCCGCGGGACGGGTGCAGAAAAATTATCGAGAGGTCACCAAGGGCGACGCTCCCGTCGCGCGGGGCGACGTCATCTCTGCGCGGGGACTTGGAAAATTCGAGGTCGCCGAGGTCGGCGGCCTGAGCAAAAAAGGGCGCACGGGCATCCTGCTGCGCCGGTATCTGTAAGGAGAAGCGAGATGGAACAAAAGAAGATCGACCGCATCAATGAGCTGGCAAGGCTCGCGAAGGAGCGGGAGCTGACCGACGAGGAGAAGGTCGAGCGCGCGGCGCTGCGGCAGGAGTATGTGAACGCCGTGCTCGGCGACCTGAAAAATCAGCTCAACAACACCTACGTCATGGACGAAAAGGGCAACAAGACCAAGCTCACCCGGTGGAGCGAGGACCGCAAGCTGGGTGAGTAAATCCGACGTTCTTCGCGCCCGCGGGCGCGTATGCTGAAAAGAGGGAGGACAAGCGCCATGGAGCATTTTGATCTCGCCGCCTTTTACGGCGGCAGCGCGACGGAGCTGTACCGCACGCTCGGCGCGCATCGCACGCCGGACGGCTGGGTGTTCCGCGTCTGGGCGCCGCACGCGGTGCGCGTGAGCGTCGTGGGCGATTTCTGCGCGTGGGACCCCGCCGCGCATCCGATGCGCCGTCTCGACGGCGGCATATGGGAGACGGCAGTCGCGGGCCTTTCGCCGTATGATACCTATAAGTTCGCCGTCACCGCGCAGAGCGGCGCGGTGACCTTCAAGGCCGACCCCTACGCCTTCCACGCCGAGACGCGCCCCGGCACGGCGAGCAAGCTCTACGAGCTTGCGGGCTACGACTGGGGCGACGGCGCGTACCTTGCGGCGAAGCAGCCGGTCTATGACCGCCCGCTCAACATCTACGAGGTCCACCTCGGCTCGTGGCGGCGGCGCGCGGACGGCAGCTTCTACGATTACCGCTCGCTCGCGGACGAGCTGAGCGAATACGCCGCCGATCTCGGCTACAACTGTGTGGAGCTGATGCCCGTGACCGAGTATCCGCTCGACGATTCCTGGGGCTATCAGTGCACCGGCTACTTCGCGCCGACCTCGCGCTACGGCACGCCGCACGACTTCATGTACTTCGTGGACACGATGCACCGAAAGGGCATCTCCGTCATTCTCGACTGGGTGCCCGCGCACTTCTGCAAGGACGAGCACGGCCTCATCGACTTCGACGGCGAGCCGTGCTACGAGTACGCCGACCCGAAAAAGCGCGAGCACGCGGGCTGGGGCACGCGCGTATTCGACTACGGGCGCGGCGAGGTGAAGAGCTTCCTGCTCTCGTCCGCCGCCTACTGGCTGCGGGAATATCACCTCGACGGTCTGCGCGTGGACGCGGTGGCGTCCATGCTTTACCTCGACTACGGGCGCGAGGCGGGCGAGTGGACGCCGAATGTGAACGGCGGCCACGAGAATTTAGAGGCCATCGACTTCCTGCGCGCGCTCAACACCGCCGCCTTCGCCATCGACCCGAACGTGATGATGGTCGCGGAGGAATCGACCGCGTGGCCGCTCGTGACCTATCCGGTCTCGGATGGCGGGCTGGGCTTCAACCTCAAGTGGAACATGGGCTGGATGAACGATATGTGCCACTACCTCAAGCTCGACCCGTGGTTCCGCCAGTTCCATCATAAGGACCTCACCTTCTCGCTGATGTATGCCTTTTCCGAAAACTTCGTGCTGCCCATCTCGCACGACGAGGTGGTGTACATGAAGGGCAGCCTGCGCGGCAAGATGCCGGGCGACGAGTGGCGGCAGCTCGCGGGCGTGCGCAGCTTCATGGTCTATATGCTCACGCACCCGGGCAAGAAGCTCACCTTCATGGGCGCGGAGCTGGGCCAGTGGCACGAGTGGGATTTTGCCGGTCAGCTCGACTGGTATCTGCTTGAAAACGACGCCAACCGCAGGATGCAGGCGTTCTTCCGCGCGGTCAACCGGTACTACCTGACAAACCCCGCGCTCTGGCGCGTCGACTTTGACTGGGCGGGCTTTGAGTGGCTCGTCGCGGACGACAATGAGGATAACACCGTCGTCTTTGTCCGCCGCGACGGCGCGGGCGAGGAGCTGCTGGTCGCGGTCAACTTCTCGCCCAACGGATACCGCGATTACCGCTTCGGCGTCCCGCCGAGGAAAACGTGGCGCGAGGAGCTTTCCACGGACGATACCGCGTTCGGCGGCACGGGCGAGTGGCGCAACGAAAAGCCGGTCAGAACGCAGGCGCTTCCCTCGCACGGACGCGAGCAGTCCATTGCCATCACCATCCCCCCGCTCGGCGCGGTCATCCTGCGCGGCGCGGGCGAATATAAGAGACCGAAAGCGAAAAAAAGCAAGGCAAGGGAGGAATTACCGGCATGAAAAAAGAGTGCATCGCCATGCTGCTCGCCGGCGGACAGGGCAGCCGCCTTTACGTCCTAACGGAGAACATGGCTAAGCCCGCCGTCCCATTCGGCGGGAAGTTCCGCATCATCGACTTTCCCCTTTCCAACTGCGCAAATTCCGGCATCGACACCATCGGCGTTCTCACGCAGTACCGCCCGCTGGAGCTTAATCGCTACATCGGCAACGGCCAGCCCTGGGACCTTGACCGTTCGGACGGCGGCGTACACATTCTCCCGCCCTACCAGAGCGCGGACGGCGCGACGTGGTTCAAGGGCACGGCGAACGCCATCTACCAGAACATCGGCTTCGTGGATATGTACGATCCCGACTATGTGCTCATTCTCTCCGGCGACCACATCTACAAGATGGACTACGCCGCCATGCTCGCGCATCACAAGCGCGTCCATGCCGACTGCACCATCGCCGTGATGGAGGTGCCCTGGGACGAGGCGAGCCGCTTCGGCATCATGAACGTCGACGGCGAGGACACCATCACGGAGTTTGAGGAAAAGCCGAAGCAGCCCAGGAGCAACCTTGCCTCGATGGGTATTTACGTTTTCTCGTGGAAGAAGCTGCGCGCCTACCTCATCGCGGACGAGAACGACGCGGACTCGAGCAACGACTTCGGCAAGAACATCATCCCCGCCATGCTGAATGCCGGCGAGAAGATGTCCGCCTACCGCTTCGAGGGCTACTGGAAGGACGTCGGCACGCTCGATTCCCTCTGGGACGCGAACATGGATATGCTCGCGCAGGGCAGCGGGCTGAACCTGCTCGATAAGGACTGGCCCATCTACGCCCGCGCGGAGAGCGAGCCGCCCGCCTACCTCGGCGGGACGGCGGAGGTCGACCACAGCGTCGTCACCCGCGGCTCGGAGGTCGAGGGTGCGGTGCGCAATTCCGTGCTCTCGCAGCGTTGCACGGTGGCCGAGGGCGCGGAGGTAGAGTATTCCATCCTCATGCCCGGCGCGGTCGTCGAGCGCGGCGCGAGGGTCGCCTACGCCATCCTCGGCGAGAACGTCCGCGTGGGCGAGAACGCCCGCGTCGGTGCGTCGCCCGAGGCGGCGCCGCCGGAGGAGTGGGGCATCACGGTCGTCGGTCCCGAGGCGCAGGTCGAGGCGGGCCGCACGCTCAAGGCGAACCGGATGCTCAACCGCGAAGGAAAGGAGACGGTACGATGAACGGACTGCACGGCATCATTTTCTCCTATGAGCAGGAGCCGGGACTGCGCGAGCTGGCGGAACGCCGGATGCCCGCCTCCATCCCATTCGGCGGACGCTACCGCGTCGTTGATTTCATGCTCTCCAATCTGCACGCCGCCGGCATCACCGACGTCGGCGTGGTGCTGCACGGCAACTACCAAAGCCTGCTTGACCACATTGGCAACGGCAAGACCTGGGACATGGCGCGCAAGTACGGCGGACTGCGCATCCTGCCGCCCTTTGCCGATACCCGCGCCTACCGCAGCGGCGAGTTCCGCGGCAAGATGGAGGCCCTCGCCGGCGTCCGCTCGTACCTACAGGGGATACGGCAGGACTACGTCGTGCTCTCCGACAGCGATCTCATCATCAATCTGCCGCTCGCGGACGTGCTCGCCGCGCATCTGGAGAGCGGCGCGGACATCACCGCCGTCTGCACGGCGAACGGCGGCTTTGTGGACAACGCGACCTACCTCACGCTCGAGAGCGACGGTGCGATCGGACAGGTCTGGTGCGCGCCGACCGCGCCGCGCGGTCACCGCTCGCTGGAGATCTACATTCTCAGCAAGCAGCTGCTGCTCACGCTCGTGGACGAATGCTCCGCGCAGGATAAATACAGCTTCCGCCGCGACGTGCTCGCGGGCATGACCGGACGGCTGAAGCTCCAGAGCTACGTCTGGGACGGCTACGCCGCCCAGCTCCGCTCCGTGCGGGAGTATTATGACCGCTCGATGGAGCTGCTGCAAGGCTCCATCCGCGCCGAGCTCTTTGCCGCCGCGCGGCCCATCCTCGCCAAGGAGGACGACGAGGCGTCGAGCTATTTTGCGCCGGGCAGCCGCGTGAAAAATTCGCTCGTCGCCGACGGCTGCACCATCGAGGGCAGCGTGGAGAACTGCATCATCTTCCCCGGCGTGACGGTGGAAAAGGGCGCGGAGCTGCGCGATTCCATTCTCTTCAAGGGCACGCGCGTGCGCGACGGCGTGACGCTCCGCTACGTCATCACCGACAAATATGTGGAGGTCCTGCCCGGGCGCACGCTCATGGGCCATGAGAGCTATCCCATCGTCATTTCCAAGGGCAGCATCGTCTGAAGCATACACGGAATAAGGAGGAAAGCTATGAACATTCTCTATGTCACATCCGAGGCCGTTCCCTTCTGCAAGACCGGCGGCCTTGCGGACGTTGCGGGCAGCCTGCCGCAGTCGCTTGCCGCGAACGGCGACCGCGTGAGCGTCGTTCTGCCGCTCTACCAGTGCGTGGCGGACGCGTGGCGCGACCGGCTGCATTTTGAGCGCTATACCTATGTGCGCCTTGCCTGGCGCAGCCTGTACTGCGGGCTTTTCTCCTACGAGTGGCAGGGCGTGACGTGGTACTTCGTGGACAACGAGCAGTATTTCAAGCGCCCCGAGCTCTACGGCTATTATGACGACGGCGAGCGCTTCGCCTTCTTCTGCCGCGCGGTGACGGAGCTGCTGCCGCTGCTGCCGGAGAAGCCGGACGTCGTTCACTGCAATGACTGGCAGACCGCGCTCGTGCCCATCTACATCCGCGACGAGGCGGTGCGCGAGGAGTTTTACAAGTCCGTCCGCACGGTCATCACCGTCCACAACATCGAGTATCAGGGCCGCTACGGCCGCGAGACGGTCGAGGACCTCTTCGGCCTCGACGCGGGCTGGTTCACCGGCGGCACGCTTGCCTTCGACGGCGATGTGAACCTGCTCAAGGGCGCGATCGTCACGGCGGACGCCGTGACCGCCGTCAGCCCCACCTACGCGCAGGAGCTCCAGTACGCCTACTTTGCCCACGGCCTTGAGAGCGTGATGCAGATGGTGGAGGGCAAGCTTCACGGCGTGCTCAACGGCATCGACATGGAGCGCTACGATCCCGCGAGCGACATCAACCTGACGGCGAACTACTCGCTCAGGCGCATGACCGGCAAGGCGAAGGACAAGGCGGCACTGCAGCGCATGATGGGCCTTGCCGAAAGGAAGGACACGCCCGTGGTCGCGATGGTCTCGCGGCTCGTGAGCCACAAGGGTCTCGACCTCGTGTGCGAGACGCTCGACTACTTCATGGAAAAGGATATGCAGCTCGTCATGCTCGGCAAGGGCGACGGAAAGTACGAGTCCTTCTTCTCCTGGGCGCAGGCGAAGTACCCGGGCCGCGTGGCGGTGCATCTCGGCTACTCCGAGAGCCTTGCCATGCAGATCTACGCGGGCGCGGACCTGTTTCTCATGCCGTCCAAGAGCGAGCCGTGCGGTCTGAGCCAAATGATCGCCATGCGCTACGGCGCGGTGCCCATCGTGCGCGAGACCGGCGGACTGAAGGACACCGTTCACGCCTACGAGGCGTGGAACGGCGCGGGCAACGGCTTTTCCTTTACAAATTATAACGCGGGCGATATGTGCTACGTCATCGGCGAGGCGGTGGACCTTTACCATCAGAAGCCGGAGGCCTACAAGGCTCTGCGCAAGCGCGGCATGGCCGAGGACTTCAGCTGGGCGCGCAGCGCGAAAAAATACCGCGAAATTTACGATTCCATCTGCAAATAAGGTAGGTACAAGAAAATATGGATATCACAACGACACAGGGAATGAAGCAGGCGCTTACGGATAAGCTGCGCCTGGGCTTCGGCGTGACGCCCGAGGAGGCCGACGACGCGCAGGTGATGCGCGCCGCGGCACTGGTGCTGCGCGACGTGATGACCGAGCGCGGCGTGGAGAGCCGCATGGCCACGCGCCGCGAGGAAAAGCGGAAGGTGCATTACCTTTCCATGGAGTTTCTGCTGGGCCGCAGCCTGGAGAAGAACGCCTACAACCTCGGCGTGAGCGGCGTGCTGCGCGAGGCGATCGGCGAATTGGGCTTCCGCGCGGCGGATATTTTCGAGGTCGAGCCCGACGCGGGCCTTGGCAACGGCGGCCTCGGCCGCCTCGCCGCCTGCTATCTGGATTCCATGACCACGCTCGACATCCCCGCCGCGGGCTACTCCATCTGCTATGAGCTGGGCATCTTCCGTCAGCGCATCGTGGACGGGCAGCAGGTCGAGCTGCCGGACAACTGGAAGGACATCGGCGGCGCGTGGCTGATGCCCAAGCCGCAGGAAACGGAGGAGGTGTTCTTCGGCGGCACGGTCCGCAAGTTCTGGGACAACGGGCGGCTGCACGTCGTGCCCGAGGGCGCGACGAAGGTGCTCGCCGTGCCCTGCGACATGGAGATCACCGGCTACGGCACCGAGCACGTCAACCCCCTGCGCCTGTGGGACGCGAAGTCCCCGACGCCGGTGGATATGAGCCTGTTCTCGCAGGGCGAATACCTGCGCGCGAGCGAGCAGGAGGCGATGGCCGAGACCATCGCCAAGATCCTCTATCCCGAGGACAACCACTATGAGGGCAAATCTCTGCGTCTCAAGCAGCAGTATTTCTTCGTCTCCGCCACGATGCAGTCCATCATGCGCAAGCACATCGAGGTCTACGGCACGGCGGCAAACTTCCACGAGAAGAACGTCATCCAGATCAACGACACGCACCCCGCGCTCGTCATTCCCGAGCTGATGCGTATTCTGATGGACGACGCGGGCTTCGACTGGGATACCGCGTGGAACATCACGAAAAGCTCTGTCGCCTACACGAATCACACCGTGCTCGCCGAGGCGCTCGAGCGCTGGCCGCAGCAGCTCATGGAGACGCTGCTCCCGCGCGTGTGGGAGATCATCACCGAGATCGCGCACCGCTATCAGAAGCAGGTCGAGGAATTCTACCACGACCCCGCCAAGACCGCGGAGCTCGCCATCGTCTGGGACGGACAGGTGCGCATGGCGAACCTGTGCATTGCGGGCGGCATGGCGGTCAACGGCGTCTCCGCGCTGCATTCCGACATCCTGCGTCACGACGTGTTCCGCTGGCAGTACCAGATGGAGCCGGAGAAGTTCAAGAACGTCACCAACGGCATCGACCACCGCCGCTGGCTCGCGCAGATCAACCCGCGGCTCGACGGCCTGATCGCCGACCTCTGCGACGGGCGCGGCTATCTGCTCCATCCCGAGGAGCTGAAAAAGCTCGAGGCCTACGCCGGCGACGGCGCGGTGCTCGCGCGGCTCGACGAGATCAAGCGCGCCAACAAGCTCGACTTTGCCGCCTACGTCAAAAAGACGCAGGGCGTGGCGCTCAACACCGATGCCGTCTTTGATGTGCAGGTCAAGCGCCTGCATGAGTACAAGCGTCAGCTGCTCAACGCCATGCACATCATCTACCTCTATCAGAAGCTGCAGGACGACCCGAGCATGGAGCTGCAGCCGCGGACCTTCCTCTTCGGCGCGAAGGCCGCGCCGGGCTACGCGGTCGCCAAGCGCATCATCCACCTCATCAATTCGCTGGCAAATCAGATCAACAGCGATCCGCTGTGCCGCGGGAGATTGCAGGTGGTCTTCCTGGAGAATTACCGTGTGTCCCTCGCCGAGCATCTGATGCCCGCGAGCGAGGTCAGCCAGCAGATCTCCACCGCCGGCAAGGAGGCCAGCGGCACGGGCAACATGAAGTTCATGATGAACGGCGCGCTGACCGTCGGCACGCTCGACGGCGCGAACGTCGAGATGCACGAGGTGCTCGGCGACGAGAATATGTTCCTCTTCGGCCTGCACGCGGACGAGGTCGCGCGCCTGAAGGCGCAGGGCTACGCGCCCCAGCGGCTCTGCGAGCGCGACGGCGCTCTCAAGCGCGTGGTCGACCAGCTTCGCACGGGCTTTTCCGACGGCGTGAGCTACGACGATCTTGCCCAGCGCCTGCTCCAGCGCGACGAATATATGCTCCTGCAGGACTTCGCATCCTACTGCGCCGCCGAGCAGCGCATGGCAAGGACCTACGCCGACCGCGCGGCGTGGGACCGTATGTCGCTGCTCAACATCGCGCGCAGCGGCATCTTTGCCGCCGACCGCGCGGTCGCGCAGTACGCGGACAACATCTGGCACGTCCCGCACAAGTAAGCAAAGCAGAGAAAAAGAGACGGCGGCGCCGTCTCTTTTTCGCGCTATTGACAGGCGTGATATAATTTCTCTGACTGAAAATCACGAGAACAGAGGAAAACGCTATGGAATTCACACAGGGCGTGCGCTTCGACAGTCTTGGCCTGCTGCCGGAAATGACGCGCGCATTGGAAAAGAAAAACATCGAATGGTCTACCCCCGTGCAGGCGGGCTGCATCCCGCCGATGCGCGAGTGGAAGGACGTGATCGCCAAGGCCCCCACCGGCACGGGCAAGACCTTTGCCTTCGGCATTCCCATCATCGAGCACATTGACCCCGAAAGCGAGGAGGTGCAGGCCGTCATCATGGCGCCCACGCGCGAGCTTGCCATGCAGATCACGGCGGAGCTGCGCGACCTGGCCGTATTTATGAGCGGCATCCGCGTGGTGTGCCTCTACGGCGGCGCGCCCATCGGCAAGCAGATCGACGCGCTGAAGAAAAAGCCGCAGATCGTCGTGGCGACCCCGGGCCGCCTGTCCGACCACATGAAGCGCCGCACCGTGCGGCTCGACCGGGTGCAGACCGTTGTGCTCGACGAGGCCGACCGGATGCTCGACATGGGCTTCATCCACGATGTGACCCGTATCCTCGACAAGATCCCCTCACGCCGCAACCTCGGTATGTTCTCCGCGACCATCTCGCGCGAGGTCATGGACATCAGCTGGGTCTACCAGCGTGATCCCGAGGAGATCACCGTCCGCGCGGACGAGCAGAACAAACCCGACATCCTCCAGTATGCTGTCATGGTCGAGCAGACCGACAAGGTCGCGGCGATGGCGCGCATCATCCGGCAGGAGAAGTTGGAGCGCGTGATGGTGTTCTGCAACACCAAGGGCATGGTCGAGCGCCTGACGAAGTACCTTGAGATGGAGGGGCTGGACGCCGCCTGCATCCACGGCGACATCCCGCAGAAAAAGCGCGAGCAGGTCATGGCGCGCTTCCGCCGCGGTGAGCTGCCCGTGTTCGTCGCCACCGACGTCGCCGCCCGCGGCATCGACGTGGACGACGTGGATGCGGTGTTCAACTACGATGTGCCGCAGGAGAACGAATACTACGTCCACCGCATCGGCCGCACGGGCCGCGCGAAGCGCCACGGCGTCGCCTACACGCTCGTGGCGGACTACCCGAGCAAGATGCGGCTCGACGCCATCGCCAAGTTCACCGGAAACGACGTCAAGCCCGCCCACTTCGAGGGCGATGCGCTGGTCGTGGACGCAAAATAATAACATTTTGTAACTTTTTACCCCGCTCGTCTTTACAAGCGGGGCAAATTTTTATATAATCATCTGGATGTTTGCCTGTGCGGCGCGCTTCGTGCCGCGTTTTACGATAGAGAAAGAGGAGACGCTCCCGATGAAAATGCTGCGAAGATCCGTCTGTCTGCTGCTTTGCGCGGCGCTGTTTTTGACCCTGCTCGCCGGCTGCGGCAAGCAGGAGGAGCCCGCGGAGGACTTTGCGGTGAGCGCCGCGGTCTGCGGTTCGCTGGAGACGCTCGACCCGGCCATGAACACCGACGTGGGCGCGGAGAGCCTGCTCTCCACGCTCTTTGAGGGCCTGATGCGGATGCGCGACGACGGCACCGGCAAGGCGGTCGCCGTGGCGGGCATCGCCAAGGAATACATTGAGGAAAAGAATTACGACGACACCGTGACCTATACGTTCACGCTGCGCTCCGCGGCCCGCTGGTCGGACGGCAAGCGCGTGACGGCGGAGGATTTCGTTTACGCCTGGCAGCGGCTGGCCGATCCCGCGACGGCGTCGCCCAACGCCTCGCTTCTGAGCATGGTCACGGGCTATGACGAGGTGCGCGAGAGCGGTGACGTGACGGCCCTCGGTGTGAAGGCCAAGGGCGAGAGCACCTTCCTCGTGACGCTCAGCAGGCCCTGCGCTTACTTCATCACGAGCGTCTGCACGTCGCCGGCGACGGCCCCGCTGCGCCGCGATCTGGTGGAGGGGAATGAGAGCTGGGCGGTGACCGCCGACATCGTGACGAACGGACCCTATACCGTGGGCACATGGGTAAAGGCCGCGCAGCTTCAGACGAAGAGAAACGGCGAATACTACGAGAGCAAGCTCGTCGTGCCGGACAGCATCTGCTTCCGCTTTGAGACCGATGCGCAGACGAACTACGAGCAGCTGCTCGCCGGCGAGCTGGACTACACCGCGAAGCTGCCCTACGCGGCCATCGAGCAGCTGGCGGAGGACGAGACATGGCAGCCCGCTCCGCTGGCGGAGACGGTCTGTGTGCTCTACAACCATCTGACCGATACCTTTTCCGACGCGCAGCTGCGCCACGCCTTTGACCTTTCCATCGACCGCGCGGCGCTCGCCGGGCAGCTCGGCGTGACGGCGACGGCGGCGACCGGCTGTGTGCCCGACGGCATCAGCGACGCGCCCGAGAGCGGGGAGGACTTCCGCACGGCGGGCGGCGCGCTCTGCGCGGCGGACGCCGAGGGCTATGCCGAGCGCAGCGCCGAGGCGGCGCGGCTGATGACCTCTGCCGGACACTACCAGGGCGCGGGCCTGCCGACGCTCCGCTTCCTCTTCGTGGAGGGGGAGCAGACGCGCGCGGTGGCGCTGAGCCTGTTCAATATGTGGAAGAGCGCCACAGGCGTGGCGGTCGAGCTGGTCGGCGTGAGCGCCGAGGAGCTTGACGCAGCGCTTGCCGCCGACGATTTTGACCTCGCGCTCACCACGCTCACCGCCCGCTGCGACGATCCGATGGAGTACCTGCTGCCGTTCCGCGGCACATCGGAGAGCAATGTCTGCGGCTACCGCAACGACACCTTTGACCTGCTCGTCGGCGTGGCGGAATCGACCGGCGACCTGACCGCCCGCGCGGCCTTCCTGCACGACGCGGAGGCGATGCTGCTCGAGGACAGCGCCGTTTCACCGCTCAGCTTCTCCGGCACGGCGTATCTCCTGCGCGAGGGCCTCACCGGCGTGAGCCACGACTGTTTCGGCCACAGCTACTTCACCGCGGTCTCCCGCGCGGAGACGAGTCCGGCTGCGTAATAGACACCAACAAAAAAACCGGCGTCCGTTTGTGATATGCTCCCCCTATGAGAGACAGTGAAAAACAACACTGTCGAACATAGGGGG
>ERZ808259.372-NODE-372-length-20940-cov-3.663395_pt1 | contig 20940 bp, 16 predicted proteins | sample MGYA00521279_ERZ808259 | MGnify/ENA primary metagenome ERZ808259 (study PRJEB31516, sample SAMN03275586) | gut metagenome | biome: mammalia-associated habitat; material: feces | host: Papio cynocephalus | place: Kenya | collected 2012-07-27 ... | reverse complement strand
TGAACTTTTTTTATTTTTACGAGAGTTCAATTCCTACCGTTGGTTCGAACTGACGAACTTTGATACATTAAAAAACAATTCATAGGGCTTTTGCGGCCCTTTTTATATAAGGATTTATGGATTTGAAATGTCAATGATTGAACGATTACAGGAACTATTGAACGTTTACCCCAACGATTGAACGATTATAGAGCGATGGGTAATTTCGATGGAGAAAATGATTCCTTTTTTCATATTGCTATGATATAATTCTATTAATAAAGGAGAGATAACGATGGCATTTGACATTTTTAATAGACGTTATACCGGAAGCAAAACAAAAATTGTTTCATGGATAGACAATATAATTGAAGAACATTGTTCTGATTGTTTTTCATTTTGCGACATTTTTGCCGGTACTGGTGTCGTTACATATTCTTTGATAAATAGATTTGATAAATTTGTTATTAATGATTTTTTATATTCCAACGAAATTATATACAATGCATTTTTTTTGAAACAAAATTACAGCATTGAAAAAATTTGTAGATTTTCACGAAAATATAAAACAATTGATGCTTCAAAATTATCTGATAATTATGTGTCTCTAAATTATGGAAATAAGTATTTTTCTTATGAAGACGCTTTAAAAATAGGGTTTATAAGAGAAGATATCGAAAATAATAAAAATAGGTTGAATAAAAAGGAGTATTGCATTTTACTTGCATCATTATTATATTCGCTAGATAGAAGTGCGAATACAGTAGGACATTATGATGCTTTTTTTCAAAATAAATATGTAAAAAATTCTTTCATTTTTGAACTTATATCTCCGATTATAGTTTCAAAAGATGATCCAAGAGAAATTAAAATATTCCGCGAAGATGCCAATACACTAGCAAGTAAAATTAAATGCGATATTGTGTATATCGATCCGCCATATTCCTCAAGACAATATAGTCGCTTTTATCATGTTTTGGAAAATATAGTCAAATGGGAAAAACCAGAATTGTTTGGAACTGCATTAAAACCTGCACCAGAAAACATGAGCGAATATTGTGCGTCAAAAGCATTAGATGCATTTACTGATTTAATTGCCAATCTTAAATGTAAATACATTATTGTCTCGTATAACAACACATATAATTCAAAAAGTTCTTCGTCTAGAAATAAAATGGAATTAGATGATATGCTTAGAGTTTTACAAGCAAAGGGAAAAACGGAAGTGTTTGCAATAGATCATCAAGCTTTTAATGCTGGAAAAACCAATTTAGAAAATCATCAAGAATTATTGTTTGTAACAAAGGTGGGTGCAAAAGATGAATAAAAGATCTCCGTTTTTTTATGTTGGCGATAAATATAAATTGATGCCGCAATTATCAAAATATTTTCCTGATGCAATCAATAATCTAATAGAGCCATTTTGTGGTGGTGGAAGTGTATTTTTGAATACAGATGCAACTTCTTATTTGGCAAACGACAAAAACTATTATATGATTAAGCTTCACGAACTATTAAAATTTTATGCACATAATAGAAATTCTTTTTTTGAAAAGTTTGAGAACTTAATAAAAAAATATAATCTATCTGCATCATTCTTAGGGATTAATGTACCTACTGAGTTAAAGAAAAAATACGTTAAGACATATTATGCAAAATATAATAAAGAAGGATTTTTAAAAGCAAAAAGTGATTTTAACATAGATAAAACTAATATAATTCTTCTTTATCTATTGCTTATATATGGGTTCAACCATATGCTTCGGTTTAATTCTTCCGGTGATTTTAATTTACCTGTAGGAAATGTTGATTACAATAAAAATGTCTTCAATGCTTTAAATGGATATTTTGATTTTGTAGAGAATGAAAATATTAATTTTTCTAATCAAGATTTTACAGAATTTTTAGAAAGCATAAAATATGAAAATGGTGATTTTGTATATTTGGATCCACCTTATTTAATAAGTGCGTGCGAATATAACAAAGGTTGGACAGAACAAAATGAATTGGTTCTTTTACAGCTTTTAGATAAATTGAATGAAAGAGGTGTTAAATTTGCTTTATCAAATGTCTTTACACACAAAGGACGAAGCAATGATTTATTGATTGAATGGTCAAAAAAATATCACGTTTATTCAGTTAAATCAAATTACATAAGTTATCATGACAATACAATAAAAGACACAAAAGAAGTTTTAATTACTAACTATCTTGTGGAGGATGGGGCAAATGGGAAAAAGGAAAAATGAATATAAACCACTGTTATTTACTACAACATTAAGAAATCCTGAAAGAATTAAAAGTTTCCTTTCAATTATAGCTAAATATGATAAAGAAATATTAACTAATAAACTAATTGATAAAATTGTGTTCGACTTAGTATCTTCAAAAATATATGTTCCAACATATGTTAATAAGAATTTTTATTTGAAAAAGCAATTATTATCTGATTCTCCTTTTTCAAATGAAGACACAGAAAAAATTATAGAAAATAGTAAGCAAGAACATAAAGAAGCAGGATTTGATCGGGGATGGCCTTCAAGGTTTGATACTTGGTATAAATTCTTAAAAGAACTAGGGTTGGTTTATTATTCGATGAATGAACCAATTGAAATGTCTGAAGCGGGACTAAAATTGGTTATGGCAAATCAAGAAGGATATGAGCATTTAGAAGAACAAGTTTTTTTAAATTGCTTTGCAAAATATCAAAGAAACAATCCTTTTCGTCGTATAAGTAATTGTAATAATCCTCTAATACTTTTACTTTCTACGATTAAAGAACTTCAAAAATATTATGGTCCTTCTTTTAGTGGTGTATCTACTAAAGAAATACCTCTCTTTTTGGTATGGAAAGATGATAATTATAAAGAATTAGCAGAAAGAATCGTTTCAATAAGAACAGCATATGCTTTTACTCCAAGCGATGATGCTATTTATGAAATATGCAAAGAAATATTAGGATTAACTAACGAAGATGAAAAAAGGTTTAAAAAAAGTAATCTTTTAAAGGAACTTCCTGATGAATTTATTAGAAAAATGAGATTGACTGGTCTTATATCAATTAGAGGAATGGGAAGATTTATAGATATTAATAAAACTGAGCAATCAAAAATTAATTATGTTTTAACAAATTATTCAGAATTAAAGTCTTTTTCATCGGAAAAAGAATATTTTGATTACATGAAAAGTATTGATTCTAATTTAATAAATATTAAGAGAAATATAGTATTTTCTAATGATGAATCAAGAAAGTTATTTTTACATTGGGTTAATTCGTTTGATTTAGATACACTTATTTCAGAAATCAATATTCTAATCAAAACAAATGCCAAATCTACTAATGACACTCTAAAATATATAAGTGAGCCATTAAGATTGGAGTTTATAACAGCATTAATTCTTCAAAAACATTTTAAAGATGTTTTAGTTAGACCAAATTATTCATTTGACGATGAAGGAGTGCCTACGTCTTTTGCACAAGGTGGTACACCTGATATTGAATGCTTAGATGAAAATGGTGATGTGCTTTTTGAAGTCACTTTATTAACTGGAACAACACAAAATATAAGAGAAATGCCTGCAATCTGTAGACATTTGCAAGATAGAAAAGAAAAACAAAATAATTCATTTAGTGTAATGCTTGCACCTTATATCCATAGCGATACTCTGAAATATGCTCAGTTTGCAAAATTTAAAGATGATTTAGATATTATCCCGATTGATATCCCGACTTTTAGTTCGACAATCAAAAATAAAGTTAGTATTTTTGAATATAAATCGTAACTAGAAAGGAGGAATATAATGTTTTCGGAAAAATTAAAAACAATTAGTAATGTCGACCCTAGTGGTTCTAGATCTTCTCAAAGATTTGAATATCAAGTTGCATGTGTATTTTTAACGTTTTTAACGCTTTATAAAAAAACAGACGATTTTTTTATCCTTTTGGATTACTTTGACGATTTTGTTGTTGTAGAAAATCATAATACAAATGATGAAATAATTAGTTTTGTACAAGTTAAAACACAAAAAGATAAACCGATATCAATTTCGACTATTATAAAAAAAGAATGGATATTGAAGCAAGCTGAAAATTACAAAAAATTTCTTGATGAAAATGTTAAAAATGTTTTAATGACAAATTTAGGAGTTAGTTTTAAGCAAAAAGTTATTTCTGATACTGAGTTAGTATCTTTGGAAGAATGCAATGGTTATGATGGTATTGATGAATTAAAAAGTCAAATTTGCGATGATGAAATTAAAAATTTAAGTAACTTTTTCCTAGTTAAAGCTTCCATTTCTTTAGATACATTTAAACAAGATTTAAAAGGAAAAATGCTAGAATATATTAACGATAACAATTTTACTTCATTAACAGTTGATGCAATAGAGACAATTTATTTAAAAATCTGGAATGACTTAGATCTAAAGCAAACTTACATTCCTACTGATAAAGATGCAAGCAATTACGAGACTTTAATTTATAAAAAGGGATTAAAATACACTCACATCAAAGATATTTTTCGGATAATGTTAGATATTCAGTTGCCGGAAGAAGGAAAAATATCTGATTTTTGTGGCAAAAATAAGCTTTATTATGGGTCTGTTGAATTTTCTGAGTTTAGAATTTTGTTTAAACAATTTAGAGTTGATTCTGTCAAATGTGGAATGAGTGTAATTCAAGAAGCGTTTGAATATTTAAAAGAAAATAAGTTGATCCTTGATGAATGCATGACTGATGCTTATTTGTTTTCAAAAAAAGTGCTCGAAATTCTTGATAATGATCAAACGATTAATACTTCTGAGTTTTATAAGAAATTTAGCGTTTGTATTTCAATATTCTTTACTTATAAAATTTTCAGCTTTTAGGAGGAAAGTTAAATGAACTTTATTTTTAAGAAAATACGAATTTCTGACGTTGTAAATAAATGCTCAAAAACCATTGAATTCTCAGAATATGACAATCTAATTACAAGTGAGAATAATTCAATGGGAAAATCTGTCTTGATGAAATCTTTGTATCATACGCTAGGCGCTGATTCGGCTTTTGATAAGAATTTTTATGAAGATAATGTTTTATTTTCACTTGATTTTGTTTATGGAGAAAATGAATATAGAATTTTAAGATTCAAAGATGCTTTTTCTATAATAAAAAACAGTATACTAGTAAATTTTATAAATGAAAAATGTAGGCCTGATTTATCATTATTTTTTAAAAATGAATTCAATATTAGTGTTTATTTAAGAAATCGTAAAAATACTACAGAAATCGCTCCACCAGCTTATTTATTTATTCCATATTACCTAGATCAAGATCGAAGTTGGAAAGAAGAACAAGAACCATTTTCAAAAAATACCATGGGACAATATGAACCTATAAGTAGGAGTGATTTATATTTTTATCATTTAGGGATTTATACTTCTGAGTATGGAAGCGTAAAATCGGATATTGATTCTTTAAGTAAGGAAATAGGCAATCAAAAATCTGAACTGACTAAGCTTGATTTAGAATACAGCAAAATTAAAAAAATTTTTGACAATGAATTAATTATAACTGATACAAAAGAACTCGAATCAATTTATAGATCCAAATCAAATGAAATAAATGCATTGATGCACAAGCAAAATCAATTAACACAGCAATTGTTTGAACTTGATAAACAAAGAACTAGTTGTTTATTGCAAATCAAAAGTAACAAAAAGATTATTGATAAAATTAAACAAAATAGAAATCCCGATTCGTTAGTTGTGCAATGCCCAAATTGTAACGAAGAATTTGATGTACAATTAAAAAATGATGTTGTTAATTTATATAGTATTGTTGTGATTGAAAAGGAAAACGAAAGTCTTAAATTAGAGGCTGAACAACTTGAAGTAGAAATTCAAAAAATTAAACAAGGAATAAATGATTTGGCTATTCAATTAAATAGCGCGAATGATGAAGCTAATAGCAGTAGAACTGATTATGAAAAATACGTTACAAGAAAAGCTCTATCTTCATTATTAGATAAGCAACTACTAGAAATTGGTGACCTTACTTCAAAAATATCATCAAATAAAGCAATATTAGAAAACAAAAAGAGTTATTTAGTTAAATTAAAAGAAAAAACTGATAATGCAAAAACATTTTTTTGCTCAGAGTATACGAAATATTTATATTCACTAGGAATTAATCAATTTAGTTCAAATGATATTTGTGCATTTAAAAAACTAGCGTTAAGTGGAAGTCAATATGTTAGATCAACCTTAGCACTTTATTTTGCTTTTATTAAAACAAAAATGAAATTTAATCCAGATAATTTTTGCTTTCCAATAGTTATTGATTCTCCTCGCGAAGGTGAACAAGATGAAAACAATAGTTCAAACATTTTGGAAACTATACTAAGTGAAAATATTGGAACATCTCAAAGAATTGTAGCCAGTGTAAATGCCCAAAAATATATTTCGAAAGAGACTTTAAATAACGTGAATGTGATTGAATTAACAGGCGAACAAGGGCATGTTATGTCAAGAGAAGAATATTTAAATGACGAAAATGACATACAAATATGCCTTTCTTATTTTAAACGAATTTCTTAAGAGAGTTTATTTTGAATGATTCATTACTAATGATATCTATTGATTGATAGAAATTATTTGTACTTTGAATTGTAAAAACAATTTTATGACACCATCCATCGCGAATGGTGTTTTTCTTTATGTTTGTTAATTGAAAAACTAAATGCAACATTAAGTCTTCATCGAAAGAAAAACTAATTTTTATTCAAATTGAAAAGGTAAATGCAACAAAATATTGTTTATTTGTGCATTCTTTTCATAATTGTTATATATTAAAAGTATAGGAAAAACATTCTGTCTCATATAAATTGAAACAGTAAATGCAACTCCTATAACTACTAGTGATGTCTCTTGATTACTAGTTGATATTATTTAAGTTTCTTTTTGAATGTTAATTGCTTAAAAGGAACTTTATAAAAACCAAGCTTAGTTACTAACTTAACTCCAAAAATGCTTACAAAAGCATCGTATGGAGTCTTATATCCTAGCGATTTTCTAGGATATGAGTTGATATTGTTGAAGATGCTTGTTACATCTTCTTGAGTTAGTTGATCTAAGCTTTTTCCTTTTGCTATCACATAACGGAATAATTCATGATTTCTTTCACAAGAACCTTTATCACCTGAACAATATGGTCTTGTATAAAATACATTCGCGTATTTTTCTCCTGTTTCGTTATCAATTTCTAAATCAGGCATTAAATCAAATTCTAATCCATTATCACAAAGCATTATTCGAAATAGTTTGAAGTAATTTACGTCGCCTATTTGTTCTCTTAATCTAATGATGGCCTTTTTAACTTCAAGTGCTGTGCAAGAATCTAGCAGTATTCCAATTTGGAACTTGCTTATTGGATGGTGAATAGTGAGAATACATTTTTTGTCGGTTCTTTTTCCGTGAACAGTATCAAATTGAAGAACGTTTCTTCCATCATGAGTCTTCATAAAATCAATATATGAATTCATAGTTCTTCCGACTTTTCTTAATGGATCGTTTCCGACTTTTCTTTTAAAAAGATAGTCTGGATTATATTCTCTTTTGACTGCATTAATTAAATCTAGACGGTTAACACTTAAATATTTTTTGTTTATCCAATTTCGTACAGTTCTTGATGTAACAGGAAAGTTATCTTTTAGACATGCATAAATACATTCAATTGATAGACCTTGTTTTATTAAAGGTGTTATAAATCTATCAAATTCTTCAATTCTATTTTTCTTAATGTTTGGCACGCTTTTTGATTCAACATTTCTATCTTTTCTTATCATATATGCTTCTTCAGGATTAAATATCCTTTTCGCTTTTCTACAAATAGGCTTGCTTTCACAGAAATTGCAGATGTAAGGAAAATTCTTTAGTTTAGGACATATCCATTTTTTGTATTTAGAACAACTTAGATCACATTGTTTAATTCCCTTTGATTTACATTCAAGAATATTCGAGCAATTAACAAATTTATTGAAGCGAAAGCCTGAACGTAAATCTGTAACGAAATTAGAATTTTGAACAATAACACGATAAATTGTTGTTCTAGATTTTCCAGTCAGATTAGCTACTTGTTCTAATGAATAACCAAGCGAAATATATTTGTAAAGATTAAGTAAATCTTCATAATCAAGATGTTTCTTTGAGTTCATAATTGAACCTCCTTTCAATCTCAAGAGACATCATTAATGTCTTAACAAATCAACTTGAAAAGGTAATTGCAACGCGAGTAGATGATATGTTGCATTTACTTTTTCAATTAACAACAACATTAAAAAATAAGAAAAATTAAGCATTATAATATAAAATTAGAAAGAGGACCGTTCATATGATTAATATTAAAGACTACTATTTAAATAACTCTATTAAGTTAGCAAGACAATTGTTTGTCCCTAAAAGATATCTAGCCGCTTTTGTTTCTCTTTATAACGGAGAAAAAGCAGCCAGCATATTTAAAAATGTCAAAGATGTTTTTGGCACAAACGCTGGCTACAGAGAATCATACGACTTATTCATCGATGAAACATTTGAATTAGCTCCTCTTAAAAAAATTGTTTCTATTAAAAAACCTGAGTACCAAAACATGACTCTTTCAAGCGGTTATCCTTTTACGGATTCCTTAAGAAACGGTTTACGCATTATTAAGGATATTCTTGGGTTTGAAGATTTAAATGAAATCCCTGATGATCTTTTGTTTAGATTGATGGACATCAGATTACCAATGGTTAAAGAAGTTTGCTTTAGAAACCAAACAATAAATTGCGGAATAGATCAAAACGTCTTCGACTTTGTAATCGCAAGAGAGTGCCTATTAAATCAATTCAAAATGTCTCCAGAAGAAATAGCAAAGGAATTTTATGATTTGCTTATCTATGGCGAATTGTTGGACGAAATGATTCGTAACGTTAGACCAGAAAATAGAGAAAAATGCGTTAGAACTATTAGATCATTATCTATTGCCACCTTTGATCCTCGATTTGAAATCTATGAATTAGAACAGCTTAATTCGATTTCTATTAGTGAATTGTTCTACTATGTTGGCAGTGATATTAATATTTTGATTAACGTTTTGAATTATTTCTCTAATGAATCAGAGAACGTCATTCCTCAATTACTCAATAACTATTTATCAACTTTGGATAAAGATGATTTCGCTATCTTATCAAGAAGAGAGAAAGAGACGTTAGAAAGAATTGGCGAAGACTATGGTGTCACTCGCGAAAGAATAAGGCAAATTGAAGCTAAACAAATCGAAAAGTTCAACGAGTTTTATTTAAATAACTTTAGTTCCGAGAAAAAGAATCTCATATTTGTTTTTCCAAAAGTTTCTAGCATTTTCCCTTTAGGATATTTAAAAGATCAATTGGGACAAAACTATGATTGTTTTAGAAATCTAATGCAATCTATAAAATTTGCTGGAGAAACGAAATATTATAAAAATATTGATTCAGTAGTGGAATCAGAAAGAGTATATTTATTTTTCCAAAGAATGGTTGATGAAGTATTAGGCAGTTACTTTAAAAAATCCGATTTAAGGGACAAAATTGATATCTGCTTAGAATCGTTAAGTGGGTATGGTTTTGATGAAGTTGTAATTAAAAATTACATCTCTTCCAATTATAAGGAAAAAGAATCTACATATGTCAAAGAAGGATTCCGGCTCTCGAAAGCTTTTGAATTGGAATTCATTTTAGAGAATTACTTTGATGATGGATTTCATTTTTCGGATGAAGAACATATTAAAAAAGCTAATGAATATGCTCTAGAAGAATTTGGAGAAATTCTATTCGATCTTAGTGAAATTGATATGTCAAACCCTCATACTGTTCAAGCAATCGTTGATAGAGCGCACGCTAGGATGGTTGATAGGGGTACATATGTTCACTATACAAAGGCGCACGATTTACCAATTGAATTGGTTGAAAAAATCATTAATTATTTAAAAGAAAAGAATAGACCTTTAGCTTATTCAAATTTATTTGAAGCATTCAAAGACGAACTTGTCAGCCTAGGAATTGATAATAAATATGCTCTTCAAGGGGCTATGTCTATCTATTTTGGCGAATTGTTCAAAGGCAAAAGAGACTATGTAATGCCTATTAAAATTAATCAAACCTTAAGAGACAGTATGAATGCTTGGGTCGCATCAAGAACCGGAATCTTTACTTATGAAGACTTCACCAATGAATTCAAAGGTGTAGCACAAAGCGTATTTATGGCTGTTCTCTACGAAGTAGGCAATACGGCTTACTATTGGATGCAAGGATACATTAACGTTAATTGCTTAAATATTAGTCAGGATGACAAAAATAAACTAAAACAATTAGCTGACTACTTAATCAACCAGTACCATATGGAGTATTGTTCTGCAGACGAATTATTCAATTTGGTCAATATTCAAATGCATGACTTCATAACTGCATGTGGTATGAAATATTCATACGATCTATTTAGTGTTATGCAAATTATATTTGCAAATGACTATAAATTTAAGAGACCAATGCTCGGAAGCAAAGATGCTGTGTTTGAGTCTAGCAACGAAATGGTTGATGGTTATTTGGCTCAAAGAAACACTGTAAAACTCATGAAAATGAGAAAATATATCGACATAAAGACCGGACACTCACCTGATGAATACGTGACAATCTTTAATATTATCAAAAACAAATGGAATGAATTTGTTGCTGTTGATGTGGATACAATTGTTAGAAAAGAAACTATCAGCGTGACCGAAAAAGAGCTAATAAGGTTAGACGTTATTGTTGAAATGTTGCTTGAACAAAAGGATTCGTTGAACATCGAAGAAGAAATCGTTAATAAATTCTTCTTTAAAGAACTCGCTGGAATGGCAGTTAACAGATATTTGATTCTTGGATTGATCAATACTTTCTTCCATGACAAGTATGAAGTTATTGCGGACGGCAATAAATATAGAGGTGGTACATTCTACATCAGCCATAAAAAATAGTCATTTTTGCCTAAAAAGTGGTATTATGTTGGTATCTTAAAGACATTATTGAAGCATTAGTTTGATACAGTAAAATGTATTGAACTTTTTTTATTTTTACGAGAGTTCAATTCCTACCGTTGGTTCGAACTCACGAACTTTGATACATCAAAAAAAAGATTCATAGGGATTTTGAGGCTCTTTTTATATAAGGATTTATAGATTTGAAACGTCAATGATTGAACGATTATCTTAACAAATGAACGATTACAGGAACTATTGAACGTTTACCCTAACTATTGAACGATTATTAAAAAAATCCAAGAAAAGTGCTATATTTATATCATAAATTATCAAAATAGGAGGGCGTGGCATGACTTACTCAGAAGCAATAAAGAAACTGAGGCACAAGCTGATCCTTACGCAAACGGAATTCGGCGAGCTTTTAGGCGTTTCTTTTGCCACCGTGAACAGATGGGAAGCTGGGAAATTCAAACCAACCACAAAGCTAAAAAGAAAGCTGGCTCCTTATTTTGAAAAATATGACATAGAAGTGGAGGAGGATGAATAATGGCCAATGTCGAATTAACGGAAACCGAATTAGAAAAGAAATATCCTGGCATATTGGAAATTCTCTTAATCGACCGAACATCGAATAAGAACATAATATGGGCGACCTCCAATTACTCTAGATTTGGGAAAGGTTTCCTGAGTACCGACCACATCCCTTTGAAATATTTAGTTAATCATAACAGGCAAATAGTCAAGCCCAGAATTTTAAAGTCGAAAACCGAGCAAAAGAAAAGGTCGAAGGATATGGCTGAAGTGTTTACTCCTGCTTGGGTCTGCAATCTCCAGAATAATATGATCGATAATGAATGGTTTGGATATAAGAATTCTTTTAACGAAGAAATCGAAAGCGGATGGATTGATACATTAATGAAGCATTAGTTTGATACAGTAAAATGTATTGAACTTTTTTTGTTTTTTCGTAGGTTCAATTCCTACCATTGCTTCGAACTCACAAACTTTGATACACTTAAAAACGATCCAAGGAGCTTTTGTAGCTCTTTTTATATAAAGATTTATAGATTTTAAACGTGAATGATTGAACGATTATCTTAACAAATGAACGATTATAGGAACTATTGAACGTTTGCTCCAATGATTGAACGATTTGCTAATTAAGGATAGTAGCTGCTTAATTAGTGGATGCTTTTTTGCTTGTTGCATTCCGTTTTCCTGCCTATCATGTTATAATTTTTTAAAGGATTGAATATTATAAACGAATTCTCTTATGCCGTTTTCCCAAAGGAGTGATTGTTTTGTCATATTTAGATGAAAAAGAAATAGTCTTTAAAGCAAGTAACAAGAAGCATCAAAAATTATACGACCATTACGTTGAGGCCTTTAAGCAAGAACCTATTTTTTGCTTGAGACTTAAGAAGAATGTTTTATCCGATGAAATGAAGCCAATTACTACGCTCGTTTTTGAACCTACACAAGACATGCCTTTTTGGAAATTATGCACGATTGGCTCTAGCGACTACCTAATGCCTGAGCGTGATATCGGCATGTGGAGAAAGGCAAACCAACGCAACGAATACATGATGCTTATCGATCCAGAAGTCGAAATCAGCCAGGAGAAAACGGAATGGCTATCGCTCAACTCATTGCTATGGGCTACGGCTGAATATGCTTTTAACGCAAAAGAAAACATTACGGTTTCCGATACAATCGATATGCAAATAAAAGGCAAATACTGCGGGACTGTATTGTTATTACCAGAAATATTTAAGTCGCCAAGCATAGTTTAGTGCTTTATTTCCAAGCATAAATACATAAGCATATTCCAAGTGATGCCAATAACTAGAGAGCTGCTCAGCAAGAAACTAAGAAAGGGCACTAACGGCATTTATTGGCTGATGGAACAATTCTATACGCATGACGACGATTATCGTTTGATCGCGTCAAAACCTTTGACAAGGTTATGAGGTTAGAAAGCATGATTGGTTTGAAAAGAGGCATGGTGAACCTGCTACCATATCAAGAAGATTGGCCGATAGTGGCAAGGGAAACAATCCTGGAATTAAAAGGCGTTTTCGGGGGTGTGGCCATCGATATCGAACACATCGGGAGTACGGCAATCCCATCTATCCACGCAAAGCCCATCATAGATATCGTCATAGGGGTCAAAGCCTTGGACGACGTTTTTCGTTTCAAGGACAAACTATTAAGCAAAGGGTACGCTTATCGTGGAGAGGACGTCCCTGGGCAGCATCTATTCGTGAAGGGGGATTTCGAAAACGATACGCGCACGCATCATATTCATGTCGTGATATGGGATGGCGAAGAATGGAAGAACTATATTTGTTTTCGCGATTTTCTTAACGCATTTCCAGAAAAAGCCAGACAGTACGATAGATGCAAGCTAAAGGCAGCTACCATGTACCCATCTGATCGAAAACGTTATACGGCAAAAAAGAGCCGTCTGGTTAGATGCTGCATAAAAGAAGCGAGGGTCTGGAAAGATAATGCATAGGGTTGCAAATTCTTATTTTGAAGCGAAGGCGATTGGGAAAGCGGTTTTTTGAAGGACGCTTTTATCAGAAAATTTTGATCGTTTTGGAAAACAAAGGGTATGCAAATTCGTTCTAAGGGTACGCAAAATTTCGTGGTTTAGGGTATGCATTGTATCAATATTGGCAATCAGACCCATAAGATTCCTATGCGAATACTCTATGCGATGCGTTGGGATTCGCGTTTACGGCTCAGCTTTCCGACCATAGGAAGAAGAGCTAATAGGAGACTCGCAGAAATGTGGGTCTTTTTTGTCATTCTACATACCAACGTTCTTGATGACCGAGCCGGGCGACCCGATGACACCATCCGGCAATAAAAGACTGGCGGACTTTCTTTTTCGGGGGAATTCGCGTTTACTGAAAAAGTAAATATATTTTTACCAATTAAGGGGAAATAACTTTCACTAATGTTGGCTAATCGTCTTTAAACAAATCCTCCTTCCCCTTCATACGATAAGAATGGCCAATAATTTGAAAAACCTTTGAATGATGTAATACACGATAAGTATTGAACTTGCTATAATAGAATCATCAAAAAACTCTCCTAAATGATTAAAACTTTTATTTGCTGAAAAATCTTATAATTTTGCAAGGTTTTTAGCTGTTAATTCATCAATTTCATCATTATTTTTAAGCTTGCCTATTAAGCCCTTTTTCATAATGATCAGCGTGATAATTGATGCTACAAGGTTTTGCTAATTCATGTTCAGCAATTAAATCATGCTTGTTATAGATAAACAGTTTCCCATTCATTTCTTTATAGCTTACAGTTTTAGTGATAAGACATGGAGGAACTGAATATTTAGTTCCTTTGTACTCGATGACAAACGTAGATGGTACCTAGTAAGAACGCATCTCGTCCTCATAAGAATCTAATAACTCTTTATTAGGAAGTAGTGTCAAATATTTTTTTCTTTTGCAGAAGTACTCGTGGAATATTGGTCCTCGTATTTTTTGCTTGTTAATATCAATATTCTATTCATCTATTAATTTAAGCAAATGCTCCTTATCTTTTATTTTTCCATTATAAGCTTGTCGTCATTGTGCAAATTTATTTGAAACTGTCATCATCACTTACATTAGCGATCGCAGACATGTTATCAGTTAATACTTCATTAATTAAACCACCGATTTTCTTAAAAAATGAATTATCCATCTTTTAAAGTCTGCTTTTTGCTTAAATTCAGTGTATTCAAAGTAATAAAACCTTGAATAACCAAGTGTTGCGCTAAAAAGATTGAATTTCAATATTTCGTCGCATGTAGTTGATAATATAATAGGTTCAACCAAATCTACTTGAAGTTTTTTATAAGGTTCTCTTTCAAATAATGATTGAGGAACACCTGTTTTAATTTCATTTAATAATTTATTCTTTTTTCAAATTCTTCGACAATTTAAGATTTATGTATTTGGTGTGCCCTTACAATCTGTAATCCATTTTCTCTAGAATATTTTTGTTTCTAGGTATTAGCTTTATGAACATTCCTTTTAAAAGCAATTTCTACTCCCTAATAGTAAAATATTTGTTTTACTTAACTATTTTAAAAAAATATAGAATTCTATAAAAATTGCAATTATAAAAGCTGTTTGATATGATTAAAGTTGCAAAAAATATAGAATTCTATAAAAAAGGAGATTTTTTATGATTCAAAGAAAACATTATCTAGATTTATTAATTCAGGCAAAAGAAAATGGATTTCCAAAAGTCATTACAGGCATTAGACGTTGTGGTAAATCTTATTTGTTAAAAAATATTTATCATGATTATTTGATTTCACATGGAGTTCTAGAATCTAATATCATCCAAATTGAATTGGATGACATCAATAACGCTTCTTATCGAAACCCCTTAGAATTGGCTTCTTACGTAAAGGAAAGAGTGAAAGATTCTAACCAATATTATTATGTATTTATTGATGAGATTCAATTGGTGACAAAGATAATTAATCCGGCGTTTACGAGTGGAAAAATTATCGTCGCAAAAGATACAGATGAAAATTCTATCTCTTTTGTCGATGTTGTATTAGGACTTTCTAGATTTAAAAATGTTGACTTGTATGTAACAGGAAGTAATTCAAAGCTTTTATCAAAGGACGTCATAACAGAATTTAGGGATAAGGCTACTAATATTCATTTATATCCTCTATCTTTTAAGGAATACTATGATTATGTTGGAGGAGATAAATATGCGGCTTTTTATGAATATGCTCGATATGGTGGGATGCCTTTGTGCGTATTAAAAAGAAACGCTATAGAAAAAGAAAATTATTTGAAACAACTATTTGAAACCACTTATTTTAAGGATATCATTGAGCACAATAGATTTAGAAAAAGTGAATCATTGGATGAAATTTGTGATATTATCGCTTCATGCTCTGGGCAGCTTTTGAATTCGCAAAGAATTTCTAACATTTTTTTAAGCCGTAAAAAGGATAAATTAAGCCGAGAAACAATTAATAAATATTTAGAAGCATTTGAAGACGCTTATTTGATTAAAGAAGCTAAGAGGTATGATATCAAAGGTTGCTCTTTTATAGGAGCAACGAAAAAATATTATTTTTGTGATGTAGGATTGAGGAATGCCAGATTAGATTTCTCAACTTTAGATATGGGACAAATAATTGAAAACATCATTTATAACGAATTACTAGTTAAAGGTTATCAAGTAAAAATTGGTGCTTTCGATCAAGTGGAAAAAAACAAAGAAAATAAAAGCGTTCTTAAAAGTTACGAAGTTGATTTCATTGCTTGCAAAAGCATTGATGATTTCTATTTGCAAATTTCTGATAATATTGATATGGAAATAACAAGGAAAAGGGAATTGGAGCCTTTCAAATTAATCAGAGATGCAAATAGAAAATTTCTTATTATCAATAAGCCAATTTCTCCGATGAAACTAGAAGGAGGCATCGTTCTAGATGGTATTGTTGATTTCATTTTAAATTTACATTAGGCTTTTATGGTTATCACGCGGATAAAATATAATTATGGGTGCGGACAAAAACTTGCACTGAAAGATGATGAACAGGCTATGCGCAAACTTAAACAAATTTAATCTTTATTAAGACTATTAGATCAGTATGATGTTAATTATCAAAAGTAGCAAGTGAATTAAATATTAATTAAAGGACATTATAGTCCTAGGAAGATAAAAGAAAAAGGAATGAATCATTTTTTAAAGGGAAGAAAGCTTTGTTGTCTAAATGGAGCAAAGAGCAAAAGCGGCAAGTTATAGAGTATTATTTTAAACATGGAAAAAGTGATACTAAAACATCTAGAAAACTCGGTTTTCCTGTTACTACCATCTTAATGGATTTGGTAAAACAAGACATAAGATGGAAAAGGAAGTATAAAATTCATAGTGACCTACTATCTTAAATTATGATGAGGAACAAAAAACAAATATTGACATTATATTAATAGTAAGAGGAATCAAGCAGTGAACCAATAGTAAAAAAGAAAAGAAAAAAAGAAGAATTAGAATTAGAAATAAGTAATTTTGAGAGAAAAAAAGTTAAACTTGAACTAAAAAATAAAATTCTAAAGAAGGCTAATGAAGCAAGTGGGGTCGAAAGTCTATTTATCTTCTTAAATAGATTGCTTATATGGTGTTCCAATAAATCGGACAATAGGAAGGTTTTCAAATAAAGAATGTATTTGGCAGAATAATAATGTAGGAAAAAGGCTGTTAAAAATGTCATTTTTGAGAATTTAAATCAGATAACAGTGACATCCATAAATTCCTAAATTTGGCTTAACTTATTTTCTCATGATTAGCAATAATATTGTTTATGTTTTATATTAAAACTTATTGTAAAATGACAGTAAGTTTTAATTTTAATTAATTTGAAGAAAAATAAATAGTGAAATGAATTAAAACTTATTGTAAAATGACAGTAAGTTTTAATAGGAGAAATAATCTGTGAAAGAACTTATAAATAGGAATGCTTATTTGAATAGATTGATTGATAAAAAGGAAAATGGGCTAATTAAGGTAATAACGGGAATTAGACGATGTGGAAAAAGCTACCTTTTGTTTTATTTGTTCCGAGATTACCTTATTTCAATTGGTGTAAAAGAAGAACAGATTATTTCTATTGCACTTGACGATGATGCATATGAGAAATATCGAAATCCCGATGAACTTTCAAAATATATCCGATCAAAAATTGTTAATAAAGAAATGTATTATGTCTTTATAGATGAAGTACAATATGCCATTAAAAAAAAGGAATTGGAAAATCCAGAAGATATAAAACTTTACAATGTGCTAAATGGATTGATGCGCATGCGTAATGTGGATATCTATGTTACAGGAAGCAATTCAAAGTTACTTTCTCAGGATGTAATGACAGCTTTTCGAGGTAGAGGAGATCAAGTTCAAGTATTTCCTTTATCTTTTAAGGAATACTATGATTTCGTAGGAGGAGATAAATCAGAAGTGTATGAAGAATACGCTCTTTACGGAGGAATGCCACAACTTTTATCATTTAAGCGTGCGGAGGAAAAGATTAAATATTTGAAAAACCTTTTTTCTGAAGTGTATTTCAAAGACATAAGCGAGCGATATGTTGTTGAACTTCCGGATATTTTGGCAGAACTTACTGATGATTTATGTTCTTCTATAGGTTCATTGACAAATGCAAAGAAGATTTCTGATACTCTGATGAGTGTAAAGAATACCAAAGTATCTACGAGCACAATAGCAAAATATTTAACATACTTGACTGAGTCATTCCTCTTTAGTGAAGCAAAAAGGTATGATGTTAAAGGAAAAAAATATTTTGAGTATCCACTGAAATATTATTGCACAGATGTAGGACTTCGAAATGCAAGGCTTAATTTCAGACAACAGGAAGAAACTCACATAATGGAAAACATCATTTATAACGAACTGATATTTCGTGGATATTCAGTTGATGTAGGTGTTGTAGAGGTTGCAGAAACAAAAGAAGGAAAAAGGACGAGAAAACAATGCGAAATAGATTTTGTTGTTAATAAGGGCTCAAAAAGATATTATGTTCAGTCAGCATTATCACTTAACGATCCAATAAAAATAGCAACCGAGTTAAAACCATTAAAGAATACGAAGGACTTCTTCAAAAAAATTATTATATCTAAAACACATACAAAACCGTGGACAGATGAGGTTGGTATTTTGCATATCGGACTTTATGATTTTTTGCTAAATATGAATATATTAGAAGGATAGATTGAACCGTAGTTAAAAAATGCCCAACCACTAGAAAACGGAAAATGTAATAAAATATGAATGAAATTGTTAACGACACTAAAGAATTTAATTATTTCACGTTCAAAAATTGTAATTTAGATAACTTTGCGAAATTGTCATTTTTAAATTGACGTTATTAACAATGATACATTTAATGCAAAAGTTTCCGAGTAGTAAAAAACTTTAGATAATGTGATAACGCTTAATAAATAGGAAAATAAAATAATTGAATTTACAATCTTAACTAAAATTTATAAGCTTGAAATAGTTACATTCTATTTTTTTGATTAATTTAAATCATAATAATGAATTATTATATTAATGATATAGTCATAATAAATTGTATCAGTTAGGTCAACGAAAAACATACCAGGATCATTTAATATCATAAAAATTTTTATGATATTAAATGAATTAGCTGCAGAACTCGAATGAAAAATTATGAAACATTAAAAATTAACTTTGCATCATTAGGTAAAAAATGTCAACAATCTCAAAATAACATGTACTTTTTGTTAATTCCATGTCGAGTATTTTCGTTCATAACCATCATGATATCCTATAAGATATCCTCTAAGATGATATATAATTTTTATTTAAAAATGATAAAATAAAACTATGGAAAAATATTTACCACCGTATGTAATAACAAATGAAATATTATGCTATGTTTCTTCTATCATGGAAAAAATAGGAAAGGTATCAACTTTTGATAATTTGTCTAGATTTCCAATCCTTAGAAAGCAAAATAGAATAAAATCAATTCAATCTAGTTGTGCGATTGAAGCTAATTCATTAACAATTGAACAAGTAGAAGATGTGATTAATGGTATAACTGTTATTGGACCATCTAAAGATATATCAGAAATTAAAAATGCTATTAAAGCCTATGAAATAGCTTTTGATAAAAACCCTTTTCTAGAAAAAGATTTAAAATATATTCATTCTCTTATGACTAAAGGTTTAATAGAAACATCTGGAGAATATAGAATTACTGGCGAAGGAGTTATCGATAATAATGGAAATTTAATTTTTTTAGCTCCACCTAAAGAAATGGTTCCTATTCTTATGTCTAATTTAATTAATTGGGGAAAAAATAAATTTAATATCATAAACCCTTTGATTCTATCATCAATTTTTCATTATGAATTTGTTTTTATTCACCCATTTAGTGATGGTAATGGTAGAATGGCTAGGTTATGGCAAAATTTAATATTAAGTAAATGGAAACCTATATTTAAATATATACCAATTGAATCTATGATAAAGAAATATCAATTAGAGTATTACGATGCTATTAATAAATCTAATCTAAATGGAGATTCTACAGTTTTTATTACGTTTATGCTTAAGATCATCGATTTATCTTTAATGGATTTAATTAAAGATACTTCGTTAGCGATTGAAAATACTAGTATATATGTAAACAAATTGTTAAAAGTACTTAGTAAAGATAAATGGTATACAAGTAAAGAAATTTTAAAGTTATTGAACCTTTCTGATAGAGCAAATCTTAGAAAGAATTATTTGAACCCATCTATTAAATTAGGATTAATAGAAGTTGAATTTAAAAAGAAAAAGACCTCCAAAAATCAAAGATATAAATTAAAATAATTTACTTAAGTAATTAAATGCAAAGGAATTCAAAATTTTTTAGGACATCTAGACATATTTTACAATTATTAGACTAAAGTAATATTAAATGAATAAATTAAATTTTCTTTAAGAGTGAGTAAGGAAATTGGAATAAGTATTTTACAAAATATTTAAGTTCAGCTCTTAATGTTAAACATGATTATAACATTCATATATAATCAAGTTAAAATTATTGTTCTTACAACTAATTTTAATATTAATATTACTTATGAAAAAGACAAAGAATTTATAAAATTATAAATTATGCTATTAAGCATAACAATAAAAAGAATAATATAACAATTAAATTCTATTTAAATAATCTTGTTTCTATTACCTTAAATCTTATCTAAGAGTTTTTGAATAGTAATCATTTTTTTATAAATAGAATTTATATTATATTTCGATATCTAATATTCTATGCTATAAATAATACGAACAAAATCTCTAAAAAAACATCTAGCTTTTAATTTAATTAAAAGAAAAAAGGATTTTCACATGAATATTTTAGCGTTTAATGACAT
>ERZ808259.371-NODE-371-length-20985-cov-4.791161_pt1 | contig 20985 bp, 21 predicted proteins | sample MGYA00521279_ERZ808259 | MGnify/ENA primary metagenome ERZ808259 (study PRJEB31516, sample SAMN03275586) | gut metagenome | biome: mammalia-associated habitat; material: feces | host: Papio cynocephalus | place: Kenya | collected 2012-07-27 ... | reverse complement strand
ATCTTAGCCAAGGTTTCGAGGGATAGGTTTTCCTGTCCTTTGAGTACCTTGGAAACATATTGCTGGCTACAGCCCATGAGTTCAGACAATCGCTTTTGGGTCATACCCAATTCCTCCATCTTGTCGAGCATCATCATTGCAATGTGCTGAGAGTAGCGAAGCCATGACTTGTTAGCCATGCGCCACTCTGCATTCTCACGCCATTTGGATGGAGTTGAAGACTGATGTTCTCTCAGTTTAGAAACAATTTCGTTTGTAGTTCTCATAATAACCTCCTTTCTATATGATTTCATTTAAGAAGTCCATGAAGGAATCCTTATCGGCAATATCGTTGTCAAGTAAGAAACGTCTCACCTTTTCCATTCGGGCGAGTTCCACCAAAGTATGTTCACGTTCCTGCATGGTACGAGTCAACTTGATTGCACCGCCAGTGATGATATAAATACCTGGTTCGAGTTTGATGGCATAGATGCGAAGCCAAGAAGCATGCCGTGGCGTATTGCGCAGCCGTGCCTTCTCTTTACCCAAAAGCATTTCGGATGTGCGGCTATTCTCCAAAGGACGGAAAATCTTGTCAAGGTCAGCATCAGGAGAAATATCCATGATGAGACATTGCAAGCGTTCGCTATCCTCTATCGTGTCATAAATGGCTTGGTTGACATCCGTAATTTTGAAGTAGGATGCCAAATCGTCTATGTTCTGCTTGAAGAAGCTGCGCAACCATGTCACATCGTTCCATTGTCCAAGGATGGAGTCAAGAACGTTGTCGAGGCAGTCATCATATCTGACAGCCCAAAGGTGCTCGTTTTCTGTAATCAGGTCGAATGTCATAATCGTATTGTTTTATAGTGCGAAGATACAACAAATAATTGATAAATACAACTTGTAGGTTGATTATTTAAGAATATTTATGGAAGAAAGCAAGGAGTTACAAGGATTTTACAAGATATTCAGGGCGGTCATCTACATATCCGTGTTGATGGAGTTCTTTGAGTATGCCATAGACCCAAGGGTGATAGACGGCTTTGGCGGTGTGGTGTGCGACCTGCACGACCGCATCAAACAGTGGTTTATCTACCATGACGGGAACCTGGTGTATAGCAAGGTGGTGACATTCCTGTTGGTGTGCATCACCTGTGTAGGCACGAGAAACAAGAAACACTTGGAATTTGATGCCCGAAGGCAGGTTCTGTACCCCTTGGTGAGTGGCGTGGGACTGCTTGTAGTGTCCGTGTGGCTCTTCGGCTATGCGATGGACACTCGTCTCTATACCCTAAGATTGAACACCATTCTATATATGGTAGTAACCATCGTAGGAACGGTGCTGGTGCATGTAGCCTTGGATAATATCTCGAAGTTCCTGAAGGAAGGACTGATGAAAGACCGCTTTAACTTTGAGAACGAGAGTTTCGAGCAGTGCCAAAAGGAGGAATATAATAAATACAGCGTGAATATCCCTATGCGCTACTACTATAAAGGTAAGTTCCGCAAGGGATGGGTGAACATCGTGAACCCATTCCGAGGTACCTGGGTGGTGGGTACACCGGGTAGCGGTAAGACTTTTTCTATTATCGAGCCGTTTATCCGTCAGCACAGTGCAAAAGGCTTTGCCATGGTCGTTTACGACTACAAGTTTCCGACCTTGGCAACCAAACTGTACTACCACTATAAGAAGAACCAACAGTTGGGAAAACTGCCAGAAGGCTGTAAGTTCAACATCATCAACTTTGTAGATGTGGAATACTCTAAACGAGTGAACCCGATACAGCAGAAGTACATCAATAACTTGGCAGCAGCGAGTGAGACCGCAGAGACACTGCTTGAATCCCTGCAAAAAGGCAAGAAAGAAGGTGGTGGCGGCAGCGACCAGTTCTTCCAGACCTCAGCCGTCAACTTCCTCGCCGCCTGTATCTACTTCTTCATCAACTATGGCAAGGAGCCATACGACAAGGACGGAAAGATGCTGATAGCGGAGAAAGTGTTGGACACCAAGACCATGCAAATGAAACCGACAGGCAGGGTGTTTAACCATGCAGGAGAAGAAGTGGAGCCAGCCTATTGGTTAGGCAAGTACAGCGATATGCCCCATATTCTGAGTTTCCTGAATGAGAGTTACCAGACCATCTTCAATGTGCTGGAGACCGACAATGAGGTTGCACCATTATTAGGTCCGTTCCAAACTGCCTTGAAGAATAAGGCGATGGAGCAGTTGGAGGGTATGATAGGTACACTGCGTGTCTATACCTCACGCCTTGCCACCAAGGAAAGCTATTGGATATTCCACAAGGACGGTGATGACTTTGACCTGAAAGTCAGTGACCCGAAGAATCCGAGCTATCTGCTGATAGCCAACGACCCGGAGATGGAGAGCATCATCGGAGCATTGAACGCCCTAATCCTCAACCGACTGGTGACACGAGTGAACACAGGACAAGGCAAGAACATCCCTGTGAGCATCATCGTGGACGAGTTGCCTACACTCTACTTCCATAAGATAGACAGACTGATAGGTACAGCCAGAAGCAACAAGGTGAGCGTCGCCTTGGGATTCCAGGAACTGCCCCAGTTGGAAGCCGACTATGGCAAGGTGGGTATGCAGAAAATCATCACCACCGTAGGCAATGTGGTGAGCGGTTCTGCACGAAGCAAGGAAACGCTCGAATGGCTGTCTTCCGACATCTTCGGAAAGGTGGTGCAACTGAAGAAAGGCGTGACCATCGACCGTGACAAGACGAGCATCAACCTGAACGAGAACATGGACAGTCTTGTTCCTGCCTCCAAGATTTCCGATATGCCGACAGGATGGATATGCGGTCAGACGGCAAGGGACTTTGTGCCGACTAAAACAGGCATGAACGGCAGTATGAATATACAGGAAAGCGACGAGTTCAAGACCAGCAAGTTCTATTGCAAGACCGACTTCAACATGGCAGACATCAAAAAGGAGGAAAGCGAGTATGTGGCACTGCCCAAGTTCTATACCTTCAAGAGCCGTGATGAGCGTGAGCGCATTCTCTACAAGAACTTCGTGCAGGTTGGCGAGGATGTGAAAGCCATGATAGCGGAGATATTCAACAAGAAGAACGCCAAGTGACAAAATAAAGATACCCATAGTAAAACAAGGACAACATCCATGATGAAAAAGACAAGGACATACATCACCATAATGTTCTTGTTTCTGTGCCAAAGTATTTTGGCACAGAACAAGACACCCACAACCGACAGCCCAAGCCAAGCAGACTTGGGCATTTTCACTTTGCCACCCTTTGAGCGTGCCGTGCGCTGTATCAAGTATTATGAGGGATGGCACGACATCTACAAGAACTATCCCTATATCGGATGGGGACATCGGATATTGCCACATGAGAAGTTCAAGAAGAACCTGACCTACCAGCAAGCCGACTCTCTGCTGCGCTCTGACCTTACCAAGTTATGCACCCTGTTCCGTAAGTACGGCAAGGACTCATTGCTCCTTGCCGTGCTTGCCTATAATGTCGGTCCCTATAAGATTTTAGGGAATGGTAAATTTCCCAAGAGCCGACTCATACGCATGATAGAGCAAGGGCGAAGAGACTTCCGACAAGAATATCTGGACTTTTGTCGGTATCAGAAACGCGAGATTGCCTCCATCCGCAGGAGAAGGTAAACAGAACTGTTGCTGCTTTTCTGTAAAGCCGATGCTTAATATATAAGGTGTAAACCGAAAATATTTATTCACCATTCAAATTAAAGCATTATGGCAACAGTAAAAGTAAAGTTCCGTGCCTCCTCGGTAGAGGGGAAGGAAGGCACATTGTATTATCACCTCATCCACCAGCGCAATCTGCGCTGGATCAGTACCGACTACCATGTCTTTCCTGAGGAGTGGAACGACAAGAAGTCGGCTATCATTGTTTCTAACAGCAACAACCGACAGGCACACTTGCAACTCATCCAGTCGAAGATAGATTGGGAAATGAAGCAGATGCAGCGCATCATCATTGGCAAGGAGGCGGATGGCATCCCTTATTCCATCGACGACATAGCCAAGGAGATACAACAACTGCCACCGAGCCAGAGCGTTTTTGCTTTCTTCCAACAGCAGATAGCCAAGAAAGAGCAGATGCAATGTGTCGGAACGAAGAACAACTATACCAGTGCTGCCAACCGCTTCATGGAGTTTCGTAACCATGAAGACCTCGCTTTCGGTCAAATGACAGCCGAGATGATGGAGATGTACCAAGCATGGCTGTGGAACAGAGGCATCAGCCAAAACTCCGTGTCATTCTATCTGCGTACCCTCCGCACGCTCTACAACAAGGCGGTGGAGGCAGGGCAAGCTCCACCCATCGACATTTTTACCCACGTGCAGACAGCCAACGTGAGAACAGCCAAGCGAGCCATCACCGTCAAGGATATTCGCAAGATAGAAAAACTGGACTTGCCAAGAGGTTCTTCCCTTGACAAGGCACGCGACCTGTTCCTGCTCAGTTTCTATCTGCGAGGCATGGCTTTCGTGGATATGGCATTCTTGAAAAAGAGCGACTTGAAGTGCGGACTGATTAGCTATAACCGTCGCAAGACCCACCAAAATCTCAACATCGAATGGATGAAGCCCATGCAAGCCATCATCGATAAGTACGCCGAGCTGACCAAGGACTCGCCCTATCTGTTGCCTATCCTGACAGGCAAGGAAACCGCACTCTACACTGCATATAGAAAGGTGGAGTACAACACCAACTACAACTTAAAGAAAATCGGACAGATGATAGGCTTGAAGATACCGCTGACCACCTACGTGGCACGCCACACATGGGCAAGCATCGCCTTGCACATGAACATCCCGATAGCCGCCATCAGCGAGGGTATGGGCCACAACTCCTACAAGACCACACAGATATACTTGCAGTCGTTGGACGTGGCAACCATCAATGAAGCCAACGAGAGAATCATACGAAAAATCTTGAAAGAGTTGTAATAAAATAGTCACATTTACCCCCCCCCCGAAATGATAGTGCAAAATGTTTAGCAAACCTCACGCTTTCTTCTTATAAGAGCGTAAAAACAGCCGAACAGACTGCAAATCTGCCATTTAGGAATGCCATTCACAGCAGATTTGCTAAACATTTGAAGAATTTTTCCTAAGCCATAGAAAAAAATGATAAAAAATGACACAAAATTCAAAGAAAATCCGTATATTTGCAACATCATCACGCTTTCATAAGAAGAAAGTGTGACGTTTGTAAAATAATAATACATGTGCAAGGCAGCAATGCCGGTACTCAAATATATAGGAATACGATTATGCACAACAAATACGATTTAACTAGGCTTCAGCAACCGTCATGCATGGTTGCAGCTAATGACATAAAGTAAAAAGAGGATTTATGAAACCGGATGGTACGAGTTCTTTTTCTACAGCCGACGAGAAGCAAGCTACTCCAAAGGGCAACCACGTTACAGAGCCAGACGCAAAGACTGGTTCTGCGATAAAGAAATGTCGTCAATCGAACGGAACAACATGGTCTTATGTCTTTGTTCACAACAGCAAAGTGAAGAAAATGGAAGAGCAGTTGGTGAATGACAAGGTAACCTATTTTGTGCATAAAACCGTGCGTTATTTCAAGAAGTTGGGCAAGCAAAAGGTTCAGCATCAAGAAGTGCCGACCGTCAGCGGACTTGTCTTCTTCCAAGGTTATCCCGAAGATATACAAGCCTATCTCGACAAGAAGTTTCCCCACGCCCGCCTGTGTAAGAATTGTAGCACAGGCAAGGTGGCAGAGATACCCGACTCGCAGATGCAACCCTTCATGCGTGTCACGGAAACCGCCCCGGAGCGCATCCGATTCCTACTCCATCCCTATCATTATTATGCTCGCAACCGCATCCTCCTCCGCATCACCACAGGTGAGATGGCAGGACTGGAAGGCTACATCATCCGTATTGACCGAGACCGCCGTCTGGTGATGGACATCGGTGGAATGAGTGTGGCTATCAGCGGTGTTCATGCCGAGCATTTTGAGGAAGTGGAGCAAAGCAATACCTCGATTGTCCACGAGAATATCTTCTATCAGCGCAACCTGCAAGAGCGACAAGTGCTGATAGACCGCTATTTCCATCCCGTGAAAGACGACAAGGAAGTGACATTGCAAGCCGAGAACATCGACTATCTGAGGAAATACGCTTTGGACGAGTTGGCACACAACCGCATCACCCTCAATGACACATGGAACATCTATTCCTTCATCATCGAGGAGATAAACTACTACTATGCGCCCTTTGTAGAACAGTTCAAGGAGCATCTTGACCCCATCATGTGTGAAGGAGGCAAGGTACTCCAAGAAATGGAACGGATTATCGCAAGTCCGCATATCAGCCCGAACGACAAGACTAGATACGAAAATGACTATCAGGAGATATTGTCGCATTACGAATATCTGTTCTGACGTTTCTATTTATTACGTTCAAAAGTAGTGTGCCTTTGTATCGCAACACAAGAAAGAAGTTAAAGTTCTGTAAGAAAATTTGCGAGAAACTTTAAAAATTGTATTTTGCATTTTATAAGTTTGGTCATTTGTACGAAATTACACATGACGTTTAATATTCAGAACTTTATAAGGAGCATTTGCTTATGACAATAAATACAGATACAAAATGGAATTCGGATTTGGGGACGGCCAAGGATAATATGAATAGCCCTATTCATAATTGGTACAGATTCACTGCTGGATTTTCATACAAGTTTGTAGATTATATAATAGACCATACCACAGCCAGCATCGATGCTATATATGAGCCGTTTGCAGGTTGTGGTACTACTTTGGTTGCTGCTCAAAAGAAGAGAATTCATTCGATTGGGAATAAAAGTCAGCTTCTAATGTGTGATGTTATTAATGCAAAACTTAATTGGGATATTAGCGAAACTAAATGCTCTTATTATCTGTCTGAGATAGAAGCGTATGTTATGCTACAAAAAGGCAGAGGTATAACCCTAACCGAGCAACATAAGCTATTGGTGTCATTGTATGATGAACAAACATTAGGCATATATACACGAGACTTATTTCCTATGATTACGGCTCTTCCATCTAAAGATAGCACGGCTCTCCAGGCAAGTATAAGTCTTTCGACGTAGTGCCAGGCAAGTAACGCCCCATAATTTTAGCTTTTGGAATATCTATTTGTATAATCTGTGCTGATTATGTTATAAGTTCAAGATTTATGCAGAGCCTACCTTGAAGGTTACATCCAAGCCAAGGTGACGGAGTGCTTGATTCATGGCAAAGTGCTAAGTTCTGACTTAGACAAAGTGAAGGATATGGCAGTGAAATGTATGGAAGAGTATATTTCACATCAGAATCTGAGCTATAAAGAAAAGGAGGAGATGAAAGAGAATCATAAGCAATGGGCTGATATGACCCTGAAGGGAATTAAAAACCGATTGCATGACAGCGATAAAATTAAAGAATAATGATAGTTTTACCAGATACCACAACCTTTGATTCCAGCATACGCTTGGTGCAACTCGTAGGAGGAGCGACCAAGGCAAATATGCTGAAAGTGTGCGATAAACTCGACTTGTATGTCAGTCCAAACTTGAAGAAGGACGAGACGGCACGCCGAGTGGCACAGGAACTGCTTGACAGTCCTATTGAGATATTGAGCAATCTCAACAAGCAAGAACTGCAAATCATTGATGAGTTTGTAAAAGGCGGAGCCAACACCTATGTCGTTCGCAAGATGCGCAAGACCCAGTATAAACTCCAAAAACTATATTTGGTAGCAACCTATTGCGATGAGGAAAAGCAGGAATGGCACATGCTCATGCCCGATGAACTCCGTGAGGCATTGTCAAGCAACTATAAGTTCTATCTTGACTTGGCAGAGAAAGGTCAAAAAGGGTCGACTGCCAAACAGCTCCGCATGATGGCGGCGATGAAGAGGATAATGGGAGAATAGAAGCATTCAAGGCACAGAGCCATGCGATTATAGCCAACCGCTATGACACGTGCCTTGATGATGTAAAGGAAAAGGTCTATACACGAGATATTTTCCGCAGGGACTAAAGGTCTTCTATCCATCCAAAAACATCATGGGCATCCAGACAAGGACAAGCCTTGGGCGTAGTGCCCGGCAAGTCGTGATGCCCCACGATCTTTGCTTTCGGAAACAGCTTATGCAGTTTGTACAGCAATTCGATGACACGTTCCGTCTGCTTCTCGGTGCGAGTATCGCATGGCTTGCCATGCTCATCCAGTCCACCCTCGTAGCAGATGCCAATCGAACAGCGGTTGTAAGGGCGACAATGCGCCCCCACCTCCAGCAATTTGCGATGCTGCGTGATGGTGCCATCCTTACGAATGTAAAAATGGTAGCCGATGGTGCGAAAACCACGCTTCTTGTGGTCACGCATCAGTTGCTGAACACTATAATCCTGATTGCGTCGGGTAGCCGAACAATGCAGAATCAAAAATCTAACACTCTCGGACGACCGCATCAGCTCGCCGTCCTCCACCTTGGCAAGGAGGGTGCGCTCATTGAGCACAGCCTCCCCGCCAATGGTCATGGGATAAGTTTCCAACATCATAGCAGTAGCTATTGGGATTAATACATTCATACTTCTGTTATGGATATTCATAATGGTTTACTCATATTGCATGTCTCCGTTGCCATCGGAGCTGCTGCCCTTGTCGCTGCTGCTACCGCTGTCGGAACCACTTGTGCCGCTACCGCTTCCAGTGTTGGAGCCAGAGCCGCCACTGGTGTTATCACCCTTGTCGGAAGGAGTTGGTATTGGCGTAGAGTTGTTGTCCTCATCGCTGCCGTCACCAGAGCCATCGGCATCCTTGTTCTCACCATACTTCACAAGGTTGATACGGTTAGGAATCAAGTCGTAGGTGCGCTTACCGTTGCGGTCAACAGTGAACGAAGGACGGAAGGCAGGAACGATGTTCTTCACCAGGTTGCTCTTCGCCTTCTTAGGGTCAGTCACCGACTTGGTGGTGATGAAGCGAAGGTAGAGTGTACCGAAGCCAAGAAGCTCGATGTTGTAACCCTTGGCAAGGTTGTCCATCACATAGTAGGCGTAGCGGTCAAGCACCGCCTTCACGTCAGCCGTGGTAGCCGTAGACTCGGTGGAAATCTGCTTCGCCACCTGATCGGTAGTCAACGTGCCGTTACTAACTGGGCGGACGCTGTAAACGGTCTCACCCTTACGAGTACCCATGGTCAAGGTACGAGAAAACACTTTGTAATACTTGCTCATAATTTGAAACGTATTATAATGAATAATGTGTGGTCAGTTCTCAGACTCTCTATGTCTTCGATTTCTGAATCACGTTGCAAATACAGTGCAAACGAGAGCAGAGTCAAGCTTGCTTGGGCTATGCCGAGTGCAGCCTGTATTCGCTGGTGCAAAGATACGACATCGGCTCAGGGACATCCGTTGAAGTGCGTCGTTCCGTGTCGTAGATGGACACGACCTAAAGATGCGCTTCGTTACACCCTGAAGATGCGCTTCGTTAGCAGTCAAAGAAGCGCATCATCAGTACCTAACGATGCGCTTCATGAGAGTTCATACAAGCACTTCCTCGATGGAGTAAACTGGTTCGCCCAAATACTCCTCGATAAGTTTCACCTCACGGATGGTGAGGATTTGCTTGCGGTCAAAGCTCTTGCCGTTGGCGGTCAAGAGCGCATACAGTTCCACACAGCGTTTGATTTCGCTGGTCAGACGGCGCACGGCGTTGGCAGGTTCGCAGTCCGGGAAATACATCATCGCCAAGATGCGGCGAGTATAAGTTGCTTTTAGCTTCATATACCTCATTATATTAATAGTTCAACATTCCGTTAATGCCTTTCGAAAGACACTGCAAAATTAAGGGGATAGAGATAAAAAACGCTATGAAATATTCTATATGCCTAATTACTGTTGGAAATCTACGGAAAGGCAACGGCTGATGTACGAATCGTTAAAATAATTAGCAAAGCAATGGAAAAGACAATACAAATAGCAGGCTTGACTTTTGAAGAGTTAGGACTGATGCACTATATACCAAGCACGAAAAGATTAAGAGTTTATATTAGTTGGATGAAACAATGCCACACCATCAAGCAACTCATGGATCGTGTGATATACATCATGTTGTTAACAGAGCAAAATGTCACAAAAGACACCGCTGACAAGAAAGACTTTTATGAAAGTTGCCTTCCTTTCATCACACATATCTGCACATCCATTCCTGTTACGACTTGGAGAGATAACGTCTATAGAGTATGGGAGTGGATAATTCAAAATGAAGAATGCAAAGCTATCATAGCTCATAAGAATGACAGAATCTCACCATTTAATATACCAGCAGGTCCAGATGGCACTGCTGATATTCTTTTCAAGGCAAGTACATTTGCTATGTTTGATTTTATCAAGCGAAATGCAGAGTTGGAAAACTTACCATATATGGTAGCTACACCTAAAACACTTGCAGAAGTAAGACATAGAAAAACTGGTCTGAGATATGGTCAAATTACAGGACATACGGAACAGATGGCACAGTTCATTGCTCCTATGGTAAAACTTGTAGAAGAACGAAAAGTATCTGTTTGGTCACGAACTTCTGAGGTAAATTTAGGAAGAAACCTTGTTAAATCTCCACGGTTCTATGGCCTAACGGCAAAAACAAAAAGCATTAAAGCTAAAGACATCGGGCAAATGATTGCAACTGAGCATTTTGGCCTTAAAGGATAAAGAGTATAGTCTATGGTGTCGAAATTCTTTAAGATTATAGTTCATGACGAATCCTCAATACCTACACTGTTAGGTATTTGTGCAGGATTCGAAAATGGTGAATGGCGTGGCCAACGTTTGGCTGACAATCTATTCAACTGCATTCCCGATTTTTGTCTTTCTTATTCGGAGGTTCATGAGGTAGATAGTATAGAATGGATGGATAAACTGAGAAAATCAGTTGCTATGATATATAACAGTCCAAAATATAAGAGCCGAGGTGAGTTTGGAGAATTGTTATTACATTATATACTTAAAGATTTTTACAAGACCATTCCTGCTATTAGCAAAATGTATTTTAAGGATGGTCCAAATGAAACTGTCAAGGGGTTTGATGCTGTCCATGTAATAGAGAACGGTGAGGGTTTGTTAGATTTGTGGCTTGGGGAGGTGAAATTTTATAAGGATGCCTCACAAGCTATAAAGGATGTCATCCCGGAGATAGAAGAGCATTTTGCTCAGGATTATCTACGCACAGAGTTTATTGCTATAACCAACAAACTGGACAAAGAGAGTCCTTTCTTTGAAAAGTTGAAAAGATTGATAAGTCCAGACACTTCTTTGGATGATATTTTTGAAAGAATTTGTGTACCTGTCCTCATAACATTCAATTCTAAAGTAATTGACAAGCATACAAAGTACACAACTACTTATAAAGATGAGATGAAAGCAGAGATGGAGAAATACTTCAGGCAGTTTGAGTCTCAATTTGAGAAGTTAGGGATAGATATAGAAGTACACTTGTTCCTTTTGCCATTAAAGACAAAAGAGACATTTGTACAGATGCTTAATAATAAATTGAATCTATGGCAACAGCTTTAAATTATAATAGCATCAAAAAAATGTTCAGAAAGGGAGATGCGAATTTACCAAAATTTGAGATTTTGAGCTATATTTCCCAGTCAGTCAACAATAATGGCATAAATCCAGAAGGTCAGGAATTGTTGCTGCGTGTTCTTGATCGAAAAGATGACTTCATGGAATATGAAGAAATAGTCATATCCTTAATTCGGAAATACGGTTTATATCCATATCTTAAAAATTTCGATTTGTCTCTATCTGATGAAATAGCTTGTGAAATTCACAAACCTGATGGTATGAACAATATAGTATTTCATTCTAAACAGAACGAAATCTACTATACTCTTATCCATAAGGGAAATGTAGTGCTAAGTGCTCCAACAAGCTTTGGAAAGAGCCTTATTATAGACTCCATCATAACTTCAAATCTATACAACAATATCATGATAATCGTCCCATCAATAGCATTGATTGATGAAACAAGGAAGCGCCTAATAAAATTTAACAAGCAGTATAGAGTAATATCCTTTTCAGGTCAGTCGCTTGGGAAACGAAACATTTTTGTTTTGACACAAGAGCGTGCTTTGGACTATATTGACAGGGCAGACATTGATTTCTTTGTCATTGATGAGTTTTATAAGCTCGACATTAAAGAAAATCAAGATGAAAATGATAATAGGGAAATTATCCTTAATCAAGTATTCTACAAGTTGTTCAAAAGTAAGGCTAACTATTATCTATTAGGACCTAATATCGAGCGTTTGATCGCCCCCAAACTTAATGAACAAAAATATCAATTCATAAAAACTGATTACAAAACTGTTGTTTCTGAATTTCATCAAATAAAAAATAATGCTCTAAATAAAGAAACAAAACTATTAGAATTGTGCAAAGGAATAACAGGACAAACATTGATATACTGCCAATCTCCTGCAAGTGCCAATAAAGTAGCAGAGTTTTTGTTTGACAATTTGGACTTGGAACAAATTAAAGATAATGAAGATTTTGTTCGTTGGATAAGACAAAATTATCATCCAGACTGGAATTATCCTAAGTATTTAGAATATGGTATTGGCGTACATCATGGGAAGATTCCAAGGGCATTGGCACAAAAGAGTGTCGAAATGTTTAATCGAGGATTATTAAAATTTCTGATTTGTACATCAACCCTAATAGAAGGTGTTAATACTAAAGCAAGAAATGTTGTCATCTATGATAATGTTGTTAATCGCAAGAAAATGGACTTCTTCAGTTTCAATAACATTTGTGGGCGTTCTGGAAGAATGAATTCCTATATGATCGGTAATATTTACACATTTCATGAGCAACCACAACCGGAATTACCTTTTGTGAACGTTCCTGTTTTTGGAGATGATACAACAACTATCCCTGACAACCTGTTGATAAACATGGACGATGATGATTTAACCATAGAGGCTCAACAGCAAATACAGAGATACAAGAAACAAAATATTTTATCACCAGATTTGCTTAAAAAGCACTCTTATGTCAAGCTTGATTATCTTTTGGATTTAGCCCAATATCTTAATGGACTATCCACACGTAGATTAGGTCTTATAGCATGGTCAGGGACTCCCAATTATGAGGAACTAAAAAAGACATGCAACTTAATATGGGATTTTATAGTAAAGTCAAACAGGATGATATCTTCAGTACATTCTGGTAAGCAATTATGTTTCAAGATTAAACAATTTGAAAGAAGTAAAACCATATCAAATTATTTAAATATTATAATTAGTGAAAATAAGACCGAAGAAAAGAATAACACCTTGATAGAAAGTGCATTGGATTTCATGAGACAATGGCTAAATTATAAATTTCCTCGATATTTAATGACATTGCAAGATGTTGTCAATGAAATATTAGAAAAGAAAGGACTTCCTGTATGCGATTATAGTCATTATGCGTCATCTGTGGAATGTTACTTCACTAAGCCTTATGTCATACCTTTTGATGAATGTGGATTACCTATCCAGATTTCCACAAAAATCAAGAGATACATATCAAATGAAAGCATAGATTCGGCTATTGAGTCTTTGAGAAAAATGGAAATTGGCAACTTACAGATTTCCTCATTTGAAAAAAGCATGATAAGGTATGTACAAAAGAATTTATAAACATTCAAAATATAGGTTCGAAAGATGAAAAATACAATAGGAGATTATATTATTCTCATACTTTCGTTAATAGGGAGTTTAGCTTCAATATGGGCTTTCGGAGAATATTTTTTACCTTTTCTTAATAGCCAAGGAGAAATAGGAGTAACTTTTTTAGGATTTCTCTGTTTGCTCTTTTTAGCGACCAACTACTATCTCGTTTCTCATTATAGACGAAGAGTAAGATATGCTGAAGTTTTTGATGATATAAATACAGGCTTTGCTCATATACACAAGTCAGAAAGAAATGAACAAGCCACTATTGAGGATATTATCAAAGATTTGTCTGATTTATGCAATTCCATTCATGAAGCCTTCACAAAGATATATAGCACGCATATTGGCGTTTGTATCAAGTTTATTTCTATTGAGAATAATAGAGCAAGAGCTTTGACATTAGTCAGGGATGAATATTCCAAGAAGAACCAACGGTGTACCGGGAACAATGATAAAACCAAGCATTGGATAGATGCAAATTCAGATTTCGAGTTTATATATACGAATTTTGATAACGATAATGAAGACACCTCTTACTATCATGAACCACATCTTCCAATATGCAAGGATTACAAAAATACACGTTTAAAACAAGGATGGCAACCTAAAAAGCCAATCATGTTTTTAGAAAATATAATGAGGCGAAGAAGCTGGCCATTAAAATACCGCTCAACGTTAGTCGTTCCAATAGTACCACTAATGGCGGATGAACAAAAACAAGAATTGCTACGTGGTTTTTTGTGTGTAGATAGCCCAAAAGAAGGGATATTCAACAAAACAATTGATGTCTGCATTTTAAAAGGCATTAGTGATGGATTGTATAGCCAAATTGATAAACTTTATGGTTTAATGAAACAAGATTGACATGAAAAAATACAAAGTTAAAGCTTCAGGAAATGGAGTGCAGGGGAAAATAATTATAAATGGAAGTTCCCACCATAGAGTAATACCAGTTCTTGCTTTTTCTGAAAAGAATGCACAATTATTACTTGATGCAGTAGATAAACTTGAACATACAAACAAAAATGCAAAATCATACATCAGATAACAACAAGCGAATAGCTAAGAATACATTGCTTCTTTACTTCCGTATGCTCTTTATGATGGTGGTGTCGCTATATACGAGCCGTGTCATACTGAATGCGTTGGGAGTGGAAGACTTCGGTATATATAATGTAGTGGGTGGAGTTGTAGCAATGTTCTCTGTCATATCAGGATCGTTGTCGGCAGCCATCAGTAGATTCATCACGTATGAGTTAGGCAAGGGTGACCAGAGCAAGCTCAATAAGATATTCTCGGCATCGGTGACGATACAGTTGCTGCTGTCCTTGATTATCGTGATATTGATAGAGTCGGTGGGCGTATGGTTTTTGAATGCCAAGATGACGATACCGGGGGCGAGGATGACGGCAGCCAACTGGGTGCTTCAATTCTCCATCGTCACCTTTGTCATCAATCTGATTAGCGTGCCATACAATGCGGCGATTATTGCGCATGAACGGATGTCGGCATTCGCCTATATCAGTATCTTGGAAGCAGTATGCAAGTTGGCGATAGCCTTCTTGATTATGGTCTCACCAATGGACAAGCTGATATTCTATGCGATATTGATGTGTGCTGTCTCTATCATTGTGAGATTTACCTATGGGCATTATTGCAAGAAGCATTTTACGGAGTGTACCTATCATTTCCATTGGGACAAGGAAATCTTGATGAAGATGTTTGGATTTGCAGGATGGAATTTTATAGGTGCGGCTTCAGGTGTACTGAGGGATCAAGGCGGCAACATCGTTATTAATCTTTTCTTTGGACCAGCAGTAAATGCAGCTCGTGGCATTGCAACACAAGTAAATGCCGCAGTTGTTGGATTTATTAACAATTTTATGACTGCGCTTAATCCTCAAATAACCAAATCCTATGCTTCAGGAGACAAAGAGTATATGCTGACTTTAATATATCAAGGAGCAAGGCTCTCTTTTTATCTTTTGTTGTTCTTGTCATTACCAATACTTGTTAATACTCATTATATATTAGTATTATGGTTAAAAATTCTTCCTAATTATGCTGTGTTGTTTGTGCAACTAACATTATGTTTTGCTTTAAGTGAATCAGTTTCACAACCATTGATTACTGCGATGTTGGCAACAGGAAATATAAAGCGATATCAAATAATAGTTGGTGGTCTCCAACTTATGAACTTGCCTATATCTTATATGTTTCTTAAGATGGGGTTTCCGCCACAATGTGTATTAGTAGTTGCTATTATTATTTCTCAATTATGCTTAGTAGCAAGATTATACCTTTTGAGAAAAATGATAGGAATTTCTTTTATGAGATTTATGCGTAAAGTTTATTTGAACGTAACTGTTGTAACCATTTGTTCAATTATAATTCCAATTGTAGTTTCACAAGGGTTGAGCGAGAATTTTTGCTCTTTTGTGGTATTAACTATTATTGTTGTCTTCTGCACCTCATTGTCCATTCTTTTTATAGGATGCGATTTCAAAGAACGATGTTTAATAAGAGAACAGGTTTATAAATTAAGACAACGAATTTCTAAGAGAAAGATATGATACAAATAACGAATAAAGAAAATTGCTGTGGATGTTCTGCATGTGTTTCAATATGTGCAAAGTCTGCTATTAGTTTTGTACAGGATTCAGAAGGGTTCAATTACCCTCAAGTAGATTTAGATAAATGTATTGATTGCGGATTGTGTGAAAAGGTTTGTCCTATAATAAATCGTTCCTCAGTAAACAAATCCAAGGAAACTCCTTTGGAATATAAAGCTGTAAGAATAAAGGATGATAAAATTCTCGAAGAAAGTTCTAGTGGTGGAGCATTTAGCATTTTAGCTAATATCATTTTTAGCTTAGATGGTTGCGTATGTGGTGTTGAATATTCTGAATTAGGAATGCCTCATCATATTATAGTTGATGACCCCAAAAAACTTTATAAACTTCGAGGTTCTAAATATGTTCAAAGTGACATATTAGGGATTTATCTTCAAGTGAAACAGAGGTTAATAAAGGGTCAATGGGTGTTGTTTTCTGGCACACCATGCCAAATTGATGGCTTAAAGCATTATTTGCGCAAAGAATATCCAACTTTGTTGACCGTAGATTTAGTTTGCCACTCTATACCAAGTCCACTAATATTCAAAGAATATATGTCATATTGTTCCAAAAAGCTTGGGCATGAGATAGTATCTATTGATATGAGATACAAGAGAACCTATGGCTGGAGCCATAGGTACTCTTACCGTTTCCATTTTGGAAACGGTAAGAGTACCATTGATCCTGTTCGTGTGGTAAATTGGGGCAAGTTGTTCTTTTCAGAAATGATTAATCGTCCCTCTTGTGGAAAATGCCAATATACAAATCTTAACAGAGTCGGTGATTTTACAATTGCAGATTTTTGGGATGATGCAAAGAAGCGAACGGATATATACTCAAAAGAAGGAACATCTCTTTTGTTGGTGAATACAGTAAAAGCCCAAAGCCTTTTGAGTAAAGGAAGCGATAGTTACTATTCTTGGAATATAACTAATGATGAAGCCTTACAACCATGTTTGTGTCATGTAACAAAACAAAGTGACAGACGAAGTGAGTTTTGGAATTTCTATTATGAGAATGGATTTGAAAGAACATACAAGAAATTCTTTGCAGATTCTAAATATGTAATATTTAAAAAGATAATAAAGAATTTAATAAAATGGAACGCATAGGATATTTAGATGCAATAAAAGGATTTGCTATCATATTAGTTGTGATAGGTCATGTGTTAGCATGGAACTTTCATGACTTAAATGTAATGATGCATCCTTTATGTGTGGAAGATATAAAGTTTGGGCTTTTATGGAATTTGATATATTCATTTCATATGGCCTTGTTCTTTATGGTAAGTGGTTATTTGGTTAATTTTACGGGAAAATCAAAAAAAATATTTATAAAAAAGAAAATACATAGATTACTAATCCCTTATATAACAACGGGATTTATCATTTTAGTAGTTAGGGGGCATTATGGGTATTGGTTCTTCTTGTCATTATTTGAACTTTTTACCCTTGCTGCTTTAATCGATTATGCTCTTTCAAAAAATAATTCAAAATCGGATATTATCAAGAACTTCTCATTGGTTCTTGTACTTTGGGGAGTTTTATATTTAATTCATCGCTCCATATCTTTCGATACAAACATAGGGGATTTTGGAAAATTCATTAGTTATTATCCTGCGTTTATGTTGGGATTTCTAATGAGAAAACACCAGGCACTATTTGAAAAACTTATTATAAGAAATAACTATAGTTTGTATTTTATCTCATTTCTGTTTCTTTTTTCTTTACACTATTGCTATCTTCTTCCATTTCCAATATTTATAAGTAAATTATTGGTTAATGTATCCTCTATTGCAATTCAACTAATAGGTAGTTTGTTTATTTTTAATCTGTTTAATCATACCCCCCCAGATTCTGTTATTCATAAAAATTTCTCAAAAGTGGGGCGTTACAGTATGGACATATATGTTTTTCACATATTGTTTGTTATGTCCATACCACAGATAGGACCTTTTATTAGGGATAATTTGAACTTTGTTTCTTCTATATGTTTGCAGATTTGTTTTTCATTAGCATTTACAGCATTCGCAATTATGGCATCTATAGTTGTAGCAAAATTTGTAAGAAGAAGTATTTTATTAAACAAAATATTATTGGGTAATTAAAATGAAAATTGGAGTATTGACTTATCATTGTGTACCTAATTTTGGAGCACAATTACAAACAATTTCGACCGTCGGATTCTTGAAAAAAATGGGACATGAGCCGATTGTGCTGAATTGGTATCCAAAGGAGTTAGAAGATATGTATTCAAAAAGAATACCCTCAGCACAAGTGAAAGCTCACAACAAATTCATGAATGAAAACATACCAATTTCTGATTTGTGTCGAACTGATGTAGATTTAGCTAAGGTTATTGATGATTTGCACCTTGAGGCTATTTTTGAGGGAAGTGATGCTTTGTTCAAATATATTCCTAAAAAGAAAAGAGTATATTTTGCAAAGAAAAAACTGCATTTAGTACATGTCAACATAACGCCGGTAGATGTATTGGATGGAAACTGTTTCTTTGCTTCATTCTATAAGTACTTAAAAAACAAGATTCCATTAGTTGGTTTCTCTATTTCATCACAAAATTGTCCTTATCAGTTAATGGATAATCAGGAAAAAAATGAAATGAGTAAAGCCTTGTCTGTTTTCAAAGAACTCACCGTGAGAGATGAATGGACAAAAGAGATGGTAAAAAGTTTAAATCCGAAAAGAGGAGATATAAAAATAACCCCAGACCCTGTTTTTTCTTTTAATTCTAATTGTTATATTGCAATACCTTCAAGGCAAGAAATTCTTAAAAAGTTCAATCTTCCAGAGAACTATATTCTTCTAAGCTTTAGAACTAATCATTTGTCCGATGATTATGTATATAACCTTGCTAAAAGTTTGGAGGATAAAGGCTTAACGCCAGTTGCTTTCCCAATGCCAGAAGGGCTGAAAGACTATGGCTTAAAGTATAAAGTAGGCATTCCTCTTTCACCGATTGATTGGTATTCTTTGATTATTCATTCAAAAGGATATATTGGCGAACGCATGCATCCTATTGTCGTATGCGTACATAATAGTGTACCTTTCTATTGTTTTGATGAATATGGAATATCTAAACGAAAATACATATTCTTTCACGAATATAATATATTTTCAAGTAAGACATATCATATATTGCACAAAGCAGGATTGGATAACTTTATGTGTTCGTATAAAGACCGTTCTTCTATTCCATCACCAAAATCCGCTGTAGATAAATTCCTTAATTTCAATAAGGAGTTATGTAGAAAGTTTGCAATATCTTATGAGCAAGAATACCGTGAAGGTATGGAATATATAATTTCAAATATTAAGTGATGACATCCGAACACATTTTAATTGTTAATGCTGTATTTTATTTGGTTCTGCTATGGATGGCTTTTCGCTATCTTAATAAGAAAAGTTTTAGAGGATCAAATATCATATTGGCATTATATGCTTTCAGTGGTATTTCCGCATATTTGTTTTATTTGCAACCGTATATAGTGCAAACTGTACATTATCAGAAGTTGTCATTAGAAGCATATGTATATTTCGCGAGTGCATTTTTAATGATGATGGCACCTATTTGGCAATACGAAAAAGAAGAAAAAGGCTGCATTTACATAGTCAGAGGTTCTTTTTTGTTTCCAACAATGAAGATTCTACTTGCTGTACAAATATTTCTTTATGTAACTTTATTGCCATCTGTTATTAGCGTTCTAAGTTCGAATATGGGTGATTTGAGATCAGATGCGGCTTCGGACGGAAATCAGACAACACTGGCATTACCTGGCATTGTTCAAAGAGTTTTATTCATTTATATGGGCATAAGAACTGTAGTAACCATAATGGCTGTTTATACTTTTGTCTTTATTAAACAAAACAAAAAGTTAGTCAGATGGTTCTTCTATTCCTCCGTACTGATGCCTGTTTATTTGTCTTTATTATACGTAATGCGCAGCTATATTTTATTTCAATTTTTCTTAGTCGCTTTCTTAATCGTTATTTTAAAAGATTATGTATCAAAGAGAACCAAACGTGTAATACTTATAATCGGTATGGTACTGGGAATAGGTGCAAGTGCTATTTTGATTAGTATATCAAATTCACGTTTCTCAGATATGGCAGAGTTCTTTTATTATAAATATGCTGGTGAAACATTTGTCAATTTTGGAGGTGAAATGTGGAACCACTTAAAAGGAACGACAAATGGATCTGTATATTTTCCATTAATTAACCATTTGCTGGGAGGTCATACGGAAACTTTTAAAACGCTTTGGGAAAAATGGGATTATATAAATGGTGCAACAAATATAGATTCTCACATTTTTTATGGAGGAATAGGTGGACTCGTTATAGAATTTGGTTATGTTAAAACATTGCTTATTATAGGATTTGTCTGTTTCGTGATATATTCTATTTTAAAAAAGCACAATTATATATCGTTACCAAATCTGTTACTGATAGGTTTTCTTGCTCATTTTCTTATAAGTGGAGCATTTCTGTTTGTCTTTCAGGGAGGTTGGGGAAATATGGAAATCATATTCTTCCTGCTGTCCTATTTTATCTTTAAATCCATAAGTAAAGTACAAAACAATGTGTAATATGAAAATCGTTTATTATAGTGGACT
>ERZ808259.367-NODE-367-length-21092-cov-5.285069_pt1 | contig 21092 bp, 12 predicted proteins | sample MGYA00521279_ERZ808259 | MGnify/ENA primary metagenome ERZ808259 (study PRJEB31516, sample SAMN03275586) | gut metagenome | biome: mammalia-associated habitat; material: feces | host: Papio cynocephalus | place: Kenya | collected 2012-07-27 ... | reverse complement strand
CTGGAGGCAAGGGGTATATGTTTACCAACGGCACGGGAACAGGAAAGACCTATACGGGATTAGGCATCGTAAAGCGAATGGTGAAACAAGGAAAGAAGCGAATCCTTATTATAACACCAAGTCAGGCGAAAGTAACCGACTGGAAGAATGACGGAAAGAACCTGTGCCTTGACATCAGAGACCTCGACGACTGGGCAAAAGAACATGGCACGACAGCGACGACGGAGAAAGGCGAGGGTGTGGTGATAACGACCTTTGCCAATTTTAGAGCCAACAAGTCATTGCTTGAAGACCAGTTCGACATGGTTGTATATGACGAGAGCCACAGAATCATGGAGAACAAGAAAGGTATAGACACCGAGGGTAGCAGGCAGCACTATATGCTGACAAACAGGAATGAGGACTTTGCCTTGATGCGTCTTGAAGAAACCAACGAAGACTGGCAGAGGCTGAAAGGTCTTGCCGAGGACTTTGACAACGCAAGAAAGAAAAAGATAAACGAGATAGAGGAACAGTACAGAAAAGAAAATCCAAGTGCAACGGACAGAGACGTGAGGAATGCTACACAGAAGTTGTACCCAAAGGATATGAACAGCTTTAGCGTAGCAGAGAAGCAGAAGTTCCCCGAATTGGGCAAGATATATGATGATTACATTGCAGCCATCAGCCATTACGAGACAGACGTAAAGCCGGGACTTGTAGAGCAGGCAAAGAAATCGGTAGACGCAACAAAGGTAGTATTCCTTTCTGCGACACCATTCAATTCAAGAGAGAATATAGAATATGCCGAGGGCTACTTGTTCTCATATCCCGAGAGGAACGCCATGGGACAGAGCGGAAAGACACAGTTCTTCCTTGAACACTTCGGAGCAGGATATAAATACCGCTACCACAGGTTAGAGAACAGCGTGAGCAATGCGGAGGCCTTGGCAAAGCAAGAAGTGGAATTCAGCGACTGGTTGCAAAACGACCTTGGCACGATGAGCGGGCGAGTGATAGACAGTCCGTATGACTATTCGCGAGACTTCCCTACCGTGTCGGTGGAGCAGGCACAAGCATTTAATGAAGCGTGTGAAGAGATAAGCCGTGATAAGTTGGGCGCAGTTCTTTACCAAAACGTGTTGGGTGATTACAACTACGGCAATGCCCTGTTTGAAACAATGAAGGTAGGAGCTTTGCTCCCAAGACTGAAAGCACACCTTGACGCAGGGCGAAAGGTAGTAATCTTCCACAGAAGAGTAGCATCCAAGCAGCCACTGAAACCACCATTCGAGATGATGCTGGGTGAGGTTGCAAACCGTGTGATAAAAGCAATGCCGGAAAACGAACGGGCAGAAGCGACAAAGAAAGTACAGGAGTGGAGGCAGAAATACGCAGGCTTGCTTGCGTGGGAGCAGACCTTGGACTATTCAATGCCGAGAGAGCAGCTTGCAAAAGCATTCGGCAAGGACAATGTTTTGTTCTTTAGTGGAAACGAAAGCTCGAAAGAGAAGAACGCGGCGATAAAAGAATTCAACAGCGACGATAGCGGAAAGAACATCATCGTGATACAGGAAGCCAGCGGCAAGGAAGGAATATCCTTGCACGATACCACAGGTAAGCATCAGCGAGTTTGCATAACGTTGGCACTGCCACAAAGTCCAATTACGGCATTGCAGATAGAGGGACGAACCTACCGAATAGGAAACGAGAGCAATGCAATTTTTGAATACCCGGTGTTGGGATTGAACTCCGAGTACAATCTGTTTGCGAGCAAGTTCAACCAGCAGGTATCAACAACCGAGAACCTTGTTTTGGGAAGTCAGGCACGAAACCTAAGAGAGAGCTTTGCGAGAGGAATAGAAGAGCATAGCGGATATGTTCCTCTTGACCAACAGGGAGTAGGCGGCAAGGACTTTGACAGGGGTGAAATGGAAGAGAGAGACCCGTTTGACAACGCAGTGCTTGACTACTACACCAATCAGAAAATAAACAGAAACAACAGGGAAGGAGTGAATTATTTCCCGACCCCCGAACCGTTAGGCTACAAGATGGTAGAGTGGGCAAACATTGGCGAGGGCGATTCAGTTCTTGAACCGAGTGCCGGACACGGAGCAATAGCGAGATACGTACCGAAGTCGAATGAGCTTGTAGCGATAGAGCCAAGTATGAGTTTGTTTGCCAAGTTGCAGATGAAGGCAGGCGGTATGGGAAGAAAGTTCCAAAACGGCACCTTTGAGGATTATTTTGTCGGCAACAAGCACGACACGATAGTTATGAACCCGCCGTTTGGACATGCCGGGGCAACGGCAATAGAACATTTGAGCAAAGCCTTCGGTCATTTGGAAGAGGGTGGTCGAATAGTGGCTATTATCCCGAGAGGAGCGACAGACAAGAAGTTTGACAAGTGGCTTGGAACTGTTAGCAAAGCCGTATTGAGAGCCGAGGTAAATTTACCAGATATAGCATTCCAACAGGCAGGAACGAAAGTAAATTGCCGAGTTGTAGTCTTGGATAGAATATCAGACCCGGCATTGAGAGAAAAAGCCGGCTATCCCGAGAAGGTGGATTTGAGCGGACATTATGACAAGATAGAAGACTTCTTCAATGACCTTAGGGATGTGGAGATGCCGGACCGTATCATCGACACGAACTTCAAGATGCAGAAGTTGAGCAAGAGCTTGGCAAGAAACTTGAAGGATGTGAAAGGTGTGAGGTCGGTTGATATAGACAAGAGCGGAGTAAGAGTAGACTTATCCCGTGATTGGAGAGATTACAGTATCAGCTTTAGCGGTAGCGACAATCCACAGCGATGGAGGGAGAAGATGGGCGAGACCTACGACAAGTACTCCCAAATGGAGAAAACGGAGCTTAACGGCGATAAGCAAGCTGTGTTCGGAGAACTGAAAGAACTCGCATGCAAGCTTGCCGGAATGACCGAAGATGAAATGAGGAGGTATCTGACATCGAAGAATAGCAAAGGCTATGACGATGGAGGTGTGAGGTTTAGAATGGAACTTGGCAAGACTTTCTCTGATTCAAAGGAAGATTTTGACGGTGTTAGAGATAGAGCTGTGGAAGAGAAAGGTATCGTAATGCCTAACCTAAATAAGGAAAGCGTTAAGGTTGTGTCTGTGGAGAAGCATAGGTTCGGTGAAGATGTAGGCAAGATGCTTGATAATGCGGAAGAATGGGCAAAGTCTAATCTTGTTACAACGGACAAATCAAATTTGCCAACAATGCGTGATGGCACACCTTATACTATAAGTAAGAACGCTATCGATAAGTATTTGTCTTCAAGTGCCACAAAAAAGAGCGACAACCTTGGTGTTCATCTTTCTGTTCTCCCAAATCTTAAAGATGTTATCCATGAAAGCATCGAAACCGAGATACACCCAGATTATAACAAGGGTGAAGACGGAAACCGAAGCATAGGGAATGGATATGGAAATAATGTGTTGGTTCATCGTTTGTATGGTGCCGTGAAACTTGATGGTAAAATTTATCGTGTAAAAACGACCATGCAGGAGTTTAGAGGCGGCGAAGAGAATAAGCCTCACAGCTATGAGGTAACAAGAATAGAGCTGTTGGAAGGCTCTGAGGCAGCGAAAGAATCCGACAGTCTCCATGTGAGCAGGACAACCAACAACTCTATTTCTGCTGCAAAGTTACTAAATGGAGTTGGAAAATCCTACGATAAAGGGAAAAAACTTCTTGACGAGAGTAAAGATTTAGCAGATGGAGAGACACGTTTCCGCAAGGACGAAAGCGAAAATGCCACGAGCGGAGAACTTACTCCACGCGAGAGAGAGCAGCAGGAGCAGATGGAGAAGCACAGAGCCACTGTTCTGAAAACTACCGAGAAGCTGAATACCAGAACTACAATCCACGACAGTTTGGAGGATATTGAGAATGAGACAGTGCGCAAGGCTATCGAGAATGGCGAGAAGGTAAAGGCTTGGTATGATGTAAAGACCGGAGAAGTACACCTGTATCTGCCGAACGTAACCGACAAGTATGATGCACAGAAGAGCGTGGTACATGAAGTTGTAGGACACAAGGGAATGAGAAATCTCCTTGGCGAAAGCGGTTATAGAGACATGATGCGCAGAATGTATACCCACCTTAGCGCAGAAGAAGCAGCCGAAGTGAATGAACGCATGATGAAAAACGGCTGGGACTTCTATACCGCAATGGACGAGTGGGTTGCAGACAAGGCAGAAGAAAGCGTGTGGACACCGCAGGAATATCCGAAGTATATAGGATTGAGCAACCTTTGGAGTCATATCAAACATTATGTTACCGAGGCAATCCATAAGGCTGGATATAATATCAACCCGAATGTGGACGATGTGAAGTACTGGCTTTGGGAGAGCAAGAGAGCTTTGCAGAATGGCGATACCTATACCGAGATGAAGAGAAACTCCTTCCTTTGGAGATTAAACCACGGCACAGGAAAAGAAACACTTGACGATGTTATAAATTCGCCTGCATATAATCACGGTGATGCACAAGAGAGTGTGAGATACCGCAAGGAAACCAGTGATGATGCAATGATAGAAGAGGCTAAAACACTTTTCCGCAAGGGTAGCCTTGATTACAGCAAGAACGACACGCCACAGGAAACGGCAACAAAGGATGCCATAGAGCAAAGACTGGGCAGTTGGCAGTACCGCGAAACCGAAGCGTGGAAAGACAACATGGCAAGTCTGGACACGACACAGAAAGAGATGAGCAAGAGCATAAAGAACTTTGATTCATCAATGGACGTGTATCACGGAGCAATAAACCAAAGTTCGGTAGTAGCCGAGAAGAGAGCCAACTTCGAGAGAAGAGAGCTGAAAGACCTCCAGCAAGCACTAAGGAAGCCAACCAAAGCACTTGGAGGCGGAGAAAGAGGTTATGAGAACGTGAACATGTATATCTACATGAAGAGTGGACTGGAGAGAAACCGTGTGCTGCTTGTAAGAGATGTAGCCAATAATATAGATACGAGGATAAAGAAGTTCAATGCCGAGCTAAGGGAAAACGATCCGAAAGCAAACGTGATAACCTTTACAGGAATAGAGCAGTACAGGGACGAGTTCCATGCCGAGAAAGACTATCTTACCACATTGTTGGAGCAAGGGCAGATAGACCTGCACCAATACTACGACAAGCTCGACAAGTTTATCAGAGACTTTGAGTTTACGAAGACAGGCGACAAAGCGGTAGACGCAAAGATAGACAAGCTGAACAAATGGTATAAAGACAGTGTAGCCGACAAGTACGATCCAAATGGAAACGACTATTCGGGAATATCGTCAATCGTGCAGTACAGAGTAAACGGACAGTTCAGCGACAGCGCAATCATAGATGCCGTGATGCAAGCAGAGAATACAATCGGAATAGACGATGTTGAAAATCTATGGTCGGCAGTAAGAGGAGTAACCGGATATGCACTGGAGAGCGACCACAAATATGGAATAGTAAGCAGTGCAGCCAAAGACAGAGCCAAGGGAATGTTCAACTGGTATATTCCGATGCGAGGATTCAAGGAAGACTCAATGGAAGACAGCTACGCATATATGCACAGCGATTCAAACAAGCTTGCAAGTTCAAGTCTGAAAACCGCCAAAGGACGAACAACCCTTGCACAAAGTCCATTAGGCACAGCAGCAGCAATGGCAGAAAGGGCAATATCAAGAGGCGAAGACAATGCCAACAAGCAGAGAATGTATCGCCTTGCAAACGCATGGCTGAAAGAACATACAGAGGAAGACGGTAATGGCGGTATGAGACTGACCGAAGTCCCTCCAGTAATGGTGAGCGATGTCTGGTACGAGAAGAAATACGACAGCTTGGGAAATGAGTATTGGGAAGTAGCCACCCCCGACATAAAGCCTGATATGAGTGCAGAGGCAATCCGCAAAGAGATAACCGACTTCGAGAACGATATGAAAGCCAAGCAAGCAAAAGGCGGAGCAACAAAGACCCTGCAAAAGGGGGGTTATGCAAAGCCGTTTGAAGACCCGATGCACAAGAAGCAGAATATCGTTACCGTATGGTTCGGAGGCAAGCAGAGACAGATAATCTTCACAGGTAATCCGAGAGCAGCGCAAGCACTGAACGGAGAGTTGAAGAGTGATGAACACGGTAACAGATTGATGCGATTTATGGGAAGCATGTTTACATCGTATAACGTAACCTTCTCCGTAAGTAATCTTAGCCGCGATACATTATTTGCGAATAACAATATCTCGATAAAGGAAAACGCAGAGTATTATGCAAGGTTCACGGCAATGCAGGCAAGACTGTTGGGCGGACAGACAATAGGGATGCTAACAGCTAACGTACACGAGAAAGTACGTGGTGAATACTTCAACATGTGGGCACATTACAAACAAGGCAAAGCTCCAAAGGGCGACCTCGAAAAACTGTTCTATGAGTTTATGGACAATGGCGGTAAGACCGGATTTGTAAAGACAAAGACGATAGACAACTTCGAGGACGAGATAAGAAAGAATGCCGGAGGACGGAAAGCCATGGAGACAGTAGGCAAGGTGTTACATTCTCTACCCGAAGTAATCGAAGGTCTGAACGAAAGAGCTGAAAACCTAAACCGCTTTGCTTGCTACGCCACAAGTCGCAAGATGGGAAGAAGCATAATGAGAAGTATCACCGATGCGAAAGAAGTAAGCGTAAACTTCAACCGCCGAGGTTTGGGGGCAAAAGCCTTTGATGTGCCGGGGGCGACATGGATAGAGAAGGCTTTTGTAGCAAATGCTGCAAGATGGTGTAGAGGTAGCTATATGTTCTTTAATGCTGGAATGCAAGGCTTGAGAACTTTACAGAAGAATATGGTAAAGCATCCTATAAAGACAACGATTAACATGATAGGAATACCTATGGTACTGGGCGGCTATCTTATACCTTTGCTTAACCAAGTCTTGGCAGGAGACGATGGCGAGAAGTATGCAAGTCTGCCGGAGTGGGAAAGAAGGAATAATTTCTGCTTCTACCTTGGCAAGGACAAATGGTTGAAGATACCATTGGCAATAGAACTAAGAGCGTTCTACGGGCTTGGCGATGTTGCAAGAAGTGTAGAAGACAAGAGATTGCAGTCGGCCAATAATATATGGCTCGATGCCGCTGCACAGCTAACACAGATACTCCCGGTAGACTTCATGGGAGAAGGCATGAGCCCTGTAAATGCAGCAGTGCCAGATTATGCAAAACCAGTGTGGCAAGTAGCCAATAATGAAGACTGGACAGGCAAGCCGATATATAAGGACTACGATTATATGAAGTACGATCCCGAATATCTGAAGGTATATGCAGGTGAGTTCGAGCCATTTGTAAACCTCAGCAAGTTTATAAACAAGGCTTCGGGTGGAACGGCAGTAACAAAAGGTGATTGGGACGGAAAGTGGAACAATCCTGCGATATGGAACAACATCGTGCAAGGTTATTTCGGTGGAGCAGGAAGTGATGCAACCCGAACCGCAAAGATAGTCAAGAGACTTGTTACGGGCGACTGGGACGGTTTCTCGACAAGAGAAGTACCGATGGTAAGAGCCATGTATAGCACACCGACAGAAAAGACTGTTTATTACAGAGGTCTGAGCAAGTATGCCAAATACAAGGAACTCTCCGACAAGTACGACCACGACATGAGAGTATGGAAGAAGAACCAGGATAACCCGGAGATAAGCATGAAGTATAATGCGGAGCTACATGGCAACTCATTAGACAAGCGGATAAATGCGTTAATCAAAGAAAACGAAAAAGTGTTCAAGAAATGCCGCAAGATAATCAATAGCGGAGAGTTGAGCGACGACGAGGCGAAAGCCATGCAGATGCAAATGGATAAAGCAAAGTTGGATTTGGTAAACGAGATTGACAATATGAAATAAGCAATAAAAAAAAGAAAGGATGGCGAATGGCTGTCCTTTCTTTTTGTATGGTAGGTATTTTAGGTTTGTTAAGGGAAAGGGTGCATGCCTTTTCGGAGTTTGCCCGGTTTGTAAGAACAAAGGGCATTGTGAATTTCCTCAAAGGCAAGTTCCTTCTGCTGTTCCTTGGTAGCCGTAACAGGGTCGTTTGGAGTGAGGTAGAGAAGAAGATACTCGTATATGCAACCGTTGACAATAAAGTCGTGAACGGCATTAGAGAGCGGTTCAAGAGCATTAGAGTTCCACCAATCACCGATAGAAAGAACGAGGTCAATCTCCTCTTTATCCTTGATATTATTAGAAGTAGAAAGAATACGCTCCTCCTTCAACACAGAAGCGAGCTTACGCTTAACCAAAGAAAGATACTTGCCAAACCACCGGTCGATAAGCGGACGGACAGCATCAATATTCTCGATATTGTTGTCTTGCGCCTGCGCTTCATTTCGGCGAGACTTCGTGATAATACTAAGCTGCGCCTCAATATCGTAGATAACTTGCGCACGCATGATATAAATATGATATGTGTCCTTCTGTTCGCAGCAGCACCGAGTGGCTTTGCCAGTCATTTCGTCGCAAGCACGCTGGAGAACAGGGTCAAGAGCATAACGCTCAACGGCATCACACTGAGGATTGTCCGGGTCGTGAAAAATCTGTTCCATACTAATTTGATTTTATAAAGTGATAATATACATACATGAACGCATACCCCAAGAAGAGAGCGTAGATGTGGATAAGAAGATTAATGCCGGGGAGAAGTCCGAAGACAACAGCCCACGGAAGAATCTTTCTGCACATAATGCCCAACCCTTTAGTCGGAGCCCAAGTAGTGCCGAGGTGGGCAAACAGGAGAGCCGACATGCCGACAGTAGGGACGTTAGGCATAGGCAGGAAAGAAGCGGCAACAGCAGCAAGCCAAGCAAAGGCATTGACACTTTTCCCGAAAGAAAGAAGCACAAAGACATTTGCAAGCAAGTGAAATATATTGGCATGGGAAAAGATATACAACAGATGGTTAAAGTCATATACATTCCAAACCATAGGGTAATGGAATCCACAGATGAAAGCCACCGCCATAAGTACAGCCAGTATATTGTTCTGCCAGTTGCGGAAGAACATCGGACCGCCGGGAGAACTAAACGTTATCGTCATTGACATTAACCAAGATTAGAGCCTTAACCGTAGGGTCGTGTCGGGAATACAACTGAATGGTAGCCGAACCGCAATCCTTGGCAAAAACAGAAACCAAGCCATTCTCAACCTTATCCACAGAAACAGCATTAAGATTAAGCGAAGACACCTCTACATCATCAATATCCCCCTGCTTGATAGAATACTGGAGCTTGTAAGTATTACCCTTGATAATATTCTGCGGTTCGGTGGGGGCAGAAATAGTTTTAGGGTAGGGATAAGCAGGCGGTTGCGGTGGCAAACGGTTAAAACACCTCATGATAGGAGTAAGCGTCTTGTCAGACAAGTTAAGGAAAATCTCAGCCCTTTGAGGGTTGATGTTCTCCCACCAAAGCATAAGCATCTTGTTCTTGATATAATCAGACCCAAGACGTGCGAGAGAGTCCACGTAAGCATCATTAAACCTGTCAGACAAGAACATGCGGTATTTCACGGCAGACGAATCAGACATATCAAGGAGAACGGCATTATCCGCCGTAGTCTGTCTGCCCTGTACTGCGTAATCAGAGAAAAATGTTTTAAGTTCCTCGGCAGCCGTAAGCATATCACGCTCCAGTTTGCGCTCGATATAAAGGTCATCGCCAACCGCCTCGTGGTAAGCAAGACGAGAAGCCTTCTCATCAGCTGCACGATCAGCATTAGAGGTAATAAGTGTTTCAGATTTCACAGCGTCTATAATAGTAGAACGCAGTAAAGTAAGTTGTATCGTTTTCATATTCAAAAAAAATTATAAGACAAATAAGACTGATAGGACTAATACTGTGTAACAGACCCGGTAGTATTCACGAGAGGGTCAGAACTTGTAAGATACCCCGACTTGTAGAAGATAGAATTGCGGAGCGAGACAAGATTAGCATCAGCCTCGTCCGCATAAATCTTAGCATAGTCAGGAAGAACAGAAGCAACATGGCGGGCAATACAGAAAGCCACCACATAGCCGAGCGTAGCATCGTTGAAATACTCCGTTAGGTCGTCGGCATCCCTACCCCCATTGATGGAGAAGAGATAATCATCTCCATCCTTATGATAATCGGAGATGCGTTCGGGCGCAACAGCCCATAAGGCATGAAGCGCCTCGCGAATATATTGCTCGACAATTATCTTTTCTCTTGAAGAAAGAATGGCATTAGTGTAAACAGACTCGCCCTCTTTAGTTCTGATGCGAGAAGCAAGAGACCCGATGCGGTCGTTGGCAAGGTCGAAGACCTGTGATATGTTTATTTTCAGTTTCATATTTTCTTGTTTTTGTTATAAGACTAATAGGACTGACAAGACGGATAGTTTATATCGAAGCTTCGGAGACACCCTCGTGCGTACGCTCACGTTGATAATGTATGCGCCAAGAAGGTCTGTCCATATCCGACATAGACACCCAAAGAGCGATAGCCGTAGACATGACAATATCATCATGGTTGTCTTTGCCGCGGATATTTCCAAGAGAACCATCATCATGACGCTCATAGATGCGCAGCTCATTGTAGCAAGCCTCGTCGGGCTCGTCCCAAAGTTTATCCTCAACACTTGCAATCATATTATCAATAAGCTGAGTTTTGGTGAGCTTGTTAGTTTGGAAACCCCATTTCATTTCCTTCTTGTCAGCCACCTCCTCCGAACCGACAGAACGCTGATAGAGGTTAGGGTAGAAGTCGGCAATCTCCTCGATGATAGTAGCGAAGTGGTCGCCCTCAGCATTAGAGTTACGTTCACGGTCGGCAGTATTGGACTCAATGACAAGTAAGGCATCGTCATAGAAATGAGCGAGAGCAGCAGCTTTCCACGCAAGAATATCGTGTCGGCAATGCCCTCGCCACCTTGCAACAACCTGCGGAACACCACCCTTCATCTCCGGCATGAGCCCCTTGCGGTCGAGAACCGTCATTACAGTATAGTCGGAGCGCACACTCTTACCGCCAATATCCACAGCCACCAAGTAGCGGTTGCGAATATCGAGAATGTTGTTGTTCGGCAGTTGCCAAATCTTCAAATCCCCGTCATCATTAAAGTTAATCTTAGCCGATTTGTACAAGTCGCGGCATTTCTTCATACTGTACGGCAGTTGAATATCCGCCCTATAAGTAGGAGTACGCTTGAACATCTGCTGCATCTCGTCAATAGAGTAAGCGTCAAATACAAGATTGCCAGCATTTCGGAAAGCTTCCACCGGGTCAACAGGAGCCTCAGTAGCAAAGTGGGCATGGTCGGAATATCGGTTGCGGTTGATGCGGTACCAGTTGATAGCATTAAAGCAAGCACCAAGGTTCCACAGCCTCCAGAAGAACTTACCTGATTCGCGATAACCCTTAGAGTAAGTATTGCTATCCTTATTCTCAATCAGCCACCTCGCAAATTCATAATCATTATCCACCTTCTCCATATCCTTTTCAAGATAGTAGAAAGGAATGAAAATAAACTTATAGGCATCATTATTGTCCGGGTTCATTGCAGACTGGCACTTGTCGTAGAAAAAACCAGCCATACCCTTACCCGTAGACTCAAACACCTCAATGTTGTCGGGAATATGTTCAAGACCACCCGACACGGCAGAGAGGACATCTTCCGGGTCGTGTCCGTCAGTGGATTTCCAACTCGCCACTTCGGAGTAATGTGCGCAGTGGAAGTTATCACCACGGACATTCTCAAAGTTCTCAAAAGACGCTACCGTGATAGTGGAAGTACGGATAGGCTTCTGTCCGTCAGAAACAACAAAGTCGTCAGTGGACCCCTCGTAGGGCGACATCATAAGTTGTTTGCCATTAGCACCGACAGTCCAGCCAGCCTGCGCCTCAATAGCCTTGCGGTACATAGCCTTAATCTTTTTAGACGTGCCCTTGACCTGTGCGAGGACAATAGAGTTCCAACCATCGGGATGGCGGAAGTCCTGCATCCACTTGATATAAAGCTGAGTAAGAGTAGAACCGCCCCATTGTCGAGCTTTAAGAATAACGACAAAGATAGGCTGTCGCGACTTGCGGAGTTTCTCAAAGAGGGCAAGCAACCTTCGCTGAGGATAATTCAGTTTAAACTTGATAAAAGCACCGGACCGCTTATCGACAATCTTGTCGGTAAGATACATCGCGAACTCTGGATCTTCGCGCATGCGAGCCTTGCAAATCTCCATAGTAACCGCAGAGTGGAGAACATCAGAATACTGCTTGCCCCACACATCAGTAATATACCTATATATAGACCCGGCATGCACGACATCAGTAAAGAGCCTATTAAGCAAGCACTCCTTGGGTACATACATAATCGGGTAGACAAAATCAGCAATCTCAACCTTGATACGATTGTCAAAGTCGTAACATCCGACACCCGTGATAGGGTCGTAATCGCCAAAAATCTCTTTCATTCGGCGAGAGTTTTCTGCAACAATGGCGGTAATTTCTCTATCAATATCCTCTAAATTCATACGCTCCTATATTAAAGTTAAGCCGACTGCATCATCTGCTGAGCCTGCTGTACATTCTGTTCGGACTGCGCCTGCTGCTGCGGAGACATACCCTGCTGCTGCATGGCAAGTTGCTGCTGCATCTGCTGCTGCATCTCGTTAGATTCAAGCTGTTGCAGAAGTCGGTCGCTAAACGGAAGATTGACACACTGGAGATACTGCTGAATGTTGATAGCTCCAAGCTGGAGAAGTTGCAGAGCTGTATCATTGACCTGCGTCTGATAAGCGGCAGTTGCGGCACTCTCCTTGATAGAAACCTTGAACATGACATCACGAGCCGAGAGACGGTCGTATTCAATAAGGTTAGTATTATCCTTGTTGAGAATAAGCCTTCCATCATCGTAATACTGCTTGATATTGGAAACCTTCTTACGGGTAAGCTTCTCCGTAAATACAGTCATATCAGAAAGGAGAGAATAAAGCGATGTGGTGGCGTTCTGCTGTTCAAGCGAGTATCGGGAAGCCGAAGTTCCGGCAGACGGAGTCTTGCCCTGCAAGGCACCACTGACATTTGTAATCTCCCTTGTGAGGTTAAGCTGCATCTGGAGAAGTTCGGTAGTACCGATCTGAACGGCATTAGAAGTGATAATCTCCGGTCGGGCATTAGGGTTAAGACGAGAAGTTTCGTAGAAAATGATACCGTCATATTCCGTAAACTCATCAGCAAAATCCTGTGGTGTCATATCATCCGGAATACAACTCTTAGGAACAATAGTGATACCCTTAGCCGAAGAGCGGGCAGCCATATCATGCATGACGATAAGGCGGTTGATATACCTTTGTTGGTCGATGATGTTAGACATAAACGGGTGCACCTCGCCATTGACAAACGGGAAAAGCTTAACAGTAAACGGATGGCTATTGAACTCATAAGGCGATTCCCCTTCACAAAGAATAGTGCCATCGGGAGTAAGGAAAGTGTAATACCAATAAGAGTCTACAATAAGTTCAGCCTTGATATAAGCACGCTGCTCCTTGGGCACTCCAGCTTGGTCGTAGATTTTCTTTCTGCCCACATTGATAGCACGAACCTTATCAATATCCCCGAGTTCGCAACGGAAACGAGCATCATCAGCGTTTGTGGCAATAGGGTCAACACATTGATAGCGCATCTTTGTTTCCTTAGTCCACACTTCAATAACACGGCGGAAAGACTTGTTGGCAGGAGACGTAAAGGAAAGATTTTCAAGAGTATTCTCTTCATTCTGTTGAAGTCCCGAAGATTCATCAAAATCCTCGTTAAAAGAAAAGATAGTATCAATATCATCAACAGACAAGCCAAATTCGGGTTTGGCAAATTTAGAATAAAGCTCCGGGCGAGAGCAGTCATGAAGCATTCCGATAAGCGTAACGTCTTGGTGTCGCGGGTCAGAACCGCCTTCCCAAAATGCGAAGTTAGGATTAACATAGTCCGTCCAAGTATCAAATAACCCATCACGCTCCTCGTAACTTTCACGAACGATAGCAACACCGCCTGTGAGATAGTCTTTAAAGACGGTATTAAGGACATCGGGCATAAATGTATCTTGCCAGTTCGCCTGGGTAGTTGCGGACATCATATCAGACAACCACTGGGCATCGTGTGCACGAGCAAAACAAACAGGCTCGGTGGCTTGCTTAGCATACAGACCAGCCACCGTATTGAAGATAGAAATCATAATATTGTTGGTAAGCGGAACATTACCTTTACGTTTAAGATATTCACGTTCCGTGACGTATCCACACTTGTAGTAAATGACATCTCCCCATTGGTCGCCAAACGTGTAATTGTTGGTCCGCTCACGCACCTCCCTAATATTCCTTTTAGTCTCCCAAGCCTTGTTGCATCTTGTTACGAGGTCGGGGTCGTGTTTGCATTGCGATAGCCTTGCCTTTCTACGCTTCACCGTATCGGTATGATGTGAAGGCATGACATCGCTAAGAGTAGGTAAATTTTTTACAGTCATAATAAAACGTTTTATGCAGGCAAAAATAGAGATATAGGGTTTTTGTTTTTCCGTTGGCGCAATATGGGAGAGGCGTGAGGCGATAGTAAAATGCCGTAAAAAGCCCCAAACAAGCGGTATCGGAAAAAGAAAAGCGACAAGGATATATATTTGCCGAAGAAAACCAAAATCTTATAAGAAATGGAAGAAGAAGAGAAAAAGAAACAGCCAATGGCGGAAGCGCAGGAGCAGACGGAAGAAACACCGCCTACACCCAACAGAGACGCCTACAAAGCTGCGTTCGGTGAAGACTATCCGGACGTAGACTTTGAGAACAAAGAAGAGCGTTACGGCAAGATGCTTGACGATAGAAAGAAGCTGAAATCATACCGTGAGAGCGGCAAACGTCTGAACGACACATTCAGCAAGAACCGGTGGCTTGCAGCCATGATGCAGGACATAACAGAGAATGACGACCCCGACTATTCGCCGATAGACTGGATGGCGGACCACGGCATCGACATTAACGAGGCAATGGAAGACGAGGCGACAAGAAAGAAAGTGTCGGAGAAGATTGCAGCCTTTCAGCAGAAACAGGCAGAAGGCGAGAAGGAAGACGAAGAGCGACAGAAGAATTTCGCCAAGAGTGCAGAAGCCTTGAAGAAACTCGGGCTTGACGAAGATACAGCCAATCAGATGTGGGTAGACTTCTTTACCAACATCATAGACGCAGGACTACGAGGTGAAGTAACCGAAGACACATGGCGCATGATACAGAAAGGGCAGAACTATGACAACGACATAGAGAATGCCAAGCAAGAGACCGCCATGAAAACAAGGAACGAGAAGATAGCAAACAAGGTGAAGAAGTTTGACGAGCCGATGCCTCCAACATTATCACAGGGCGGTCCGGGTGTACAGGCAAAACAGAAGCCAAAGAAAGAAAACTTCTTCTCTGATTTGAAAGACGCAGGCTATTAATAATAATATATAAGGTGAAAAGACCTTCAGGATAACAAACTTTAAATTAAACAATAACGAAATGAAGAAAATTATTCAGGAAATCAGAAAGGGCAATATGGGCATACTATTGATGTTCATGCTGCTCGCAGTGTTGACAGGCGGCATCGGTATGGCAGAAGGTGCAGTAATCGGTGCGGAAGGACCGGAGCCGCTAAGTAAAGACGAGACCCACGACCCCGCAGACCCGGATTCGGGAACAGGTCAGAACCCCGACGACGATCCATCGGGACGACTTGCACCGGGTGATACCACCGCAGGACAGAACCTTGACGGTTCACAGGCATCAAGTTCGCAGGCTCGCCAAGGTGGTTTGGAGGAAGACGAGTATGACTCGATTATCACCAAGTTCCAGCCATACCGAACCCCATTGCTTGCCATTGCAAGAAAAGTATCACGCACAGTACACATTCAGAACTGGAGTGTAAAGCACGGACGTGTCGGAGGTGAAACCCTTGACGGAAGAACAAAGGCAAAAATCGCCCCAGAGTCGGATGGTTCAATCAAGCTGACAAAGACAAATTTCAGCGGTTCGCTAAAACCGTTCTACAAATGTTCTACTCTTCTTGTGCCGTTCGTTTCCGGTTATTCGCAGAACTCGACTTCCACTTCTCAGATAAAAGAAGGCTCACTCATGCTTTATGTGGTTGAGAACACAGGAACCGAAGTAATCTGCCGTGCGGTGAACGGTATTCCGACAGACGATGCAGTCGTTGATGATTTGGATGCAAAGAAGTGCCCGGAAATTCCAGCCGACACCTACATCTGTGCAGCATCAACCGCAATGTCAGAGAGTCAGTTGCTGCTGACCCCGGAAAACTATCAGCCAAGAACTTCTATATTCTACGTACAGAAGACAGGATTCAATATCGTGTTTACAGAAGACTACGAGAAGACAAAGAAGAAATTGCCGTTGAAGGTAGCTGACCTCAAAGCCGATTCACTTTTCAAGTACAACATGCGTTCAAACCGCAGATATTGGGCAAGTGCACAGGCGCGCTTCCAAGTAAGAAACGGAGACGGTTCAATCGAAGATGTGTTCACTACAAACGGAATCCTTAATCAGATTACCAACAGCTACCGCTATCAGAAAGGAAAGTTGACAGTATCAGACCTTATCGCCATAAGCAAGTTGCAGTTCACCACATTCTCGCAGTCAGACGAGGCGTACGTATTCTGCGGTAAGGATGCTATGGAAGAGCTGATGAACCTCAACTTCGAGGGAACAACAAAGCTTATTGATTTTAAGGATACAAAAGTACTTGACCTCGATTTCCAGCTATTGAAGACAACCTTTGGAACACTGAAATTCATTTACGATCAAGGCTTGGATTCGTTAGGCTTCAAGGACGCGATGGTAGTCTTGGATTTAAATGGTGCAACACGCTACGTAAAGAGTTCGAAGAAAGAGCAGACCAACGATATGTCGAAGGGTGCTGGCGAAGTGCGTGAGGCAAAGCGCTTCATCTACACCGAGGCAGATGGTATCGCATTGAGAGGTTACAACTCAATCATTGTTCTTCCAGACGACAGAGCCCTTGGCTTGCCGGGTGCACAGATGCGCTCAAAGGTAATCAGTTCGGCAACACTTCCTGACGATGCACAGGTAACAGACAAGATGATTATCGCCTTGACCGCAGACTACAAGACCTACAAGAAGGGTTATGTATACCAGGCAACAGTATCGGGTGGTACCGTAACATGGAAGCCGTATACAGGATATACGTCAGTAATTATGTAAGAGACATTTGACATAATAGATTCAAAGGGGCGAAGCGTAGCCAAAACGGCTCCTCCGCTCCTTTTTCAATACAAAAAAATAACAAATAAAAAATACAAAACAATGATAAAGATATACAGGTGGAACGAGTATAAAAACCACGCAGAAGTAATCATGAGGGCACCGGGAGGATGTGCAGGCAAGTTGATATTCGAGAATGGAAATACAGCATTGAGAGTATTGCCGACAGTAAGAGTAGCGAGTGAATTTTGGCAGCAAATAATCGAAAGCAGCAACTATTATAAAAGGGGATTTATACAGTGTGTACAGACCTTCAACGACGAGGAAACAAATGGCGAAGAAGATACGACACAGGAGAACTATAACCCAGTAGAAGACGTTGTATCCTTGCAGCAAGCAGTAGATTTCATTGCAGACAACTATGAAGAGAAGGCGCACACCATAAACGAAGCCTTGAAGATAGCGCACAGCCATGGAGTGGACTTTCCGAACTTGAAGAAGAAAAAATAAGAGGAGGGTAGACTATGGACGTGAGCGAAATACTAACAAGGGTGAAATCCGTTATAGATGAGTTGTCAAACTTAGGCAACCAAGACGTAACAGGTGAGGAGAACACCCAAAACCTTGACAGTATAATAAAAGACAAGATACCATACGCTTTAGAGTGGGTGCTGCAAAATGCACCGCAGAACAAGATAGACAGCAGTATGGTAAGCTCATATAAAGGTGGGAGCAGTGAAGCCGACGGAATATTAAAGGCAACAAGAGGCTATAATGATGTAGTTACGGTAGAACTGCCGGACAGCTTTTTAAGAGTACTGTCGGCAAAGCTAAGCTCATGGTTTTATAGTCCAACCCCAGTAAGTGAATTTTCAGACGTGGCACTGATGCAGCAGGGGAGAACCACAATGGGAAGCCCCGACAAGCCAGCTACGGTGTTGTGCACAGAAGGGGGAAAGAGCGTTTTGAAGATGTATACGGCAGAACCGGGCGATAGCGTGGAAGTCAGTGTGCAGCTGATAAACGCTCCAACCGTAAACAAGAATGCAACAGCCGTAAGCGTGCCAACAAAATTAGAAAAGTCCTTCATCTACTATATAGCATATCTGACATTGCTTGCGTTCAGAGATGCGAGTGCGGCAAGCTTCTATCAAGTTGCGGCAAGCGACTTGGGGGCAGAAGACAAGAACCAATAAAACGAAGAACCAATGAACAAAATACAGATAGGCAACAGCGTTGCCGTAACTTGGAAGATAGATCTGTCGTCGGCAAAAGGCAAGAACACGCTGACCGTAGACAAGACAGAACTATATTTAAGGAATGCCTACGAGATAAAGAAGATAGAGAACTACACGATAAATGATAATGTAGTATGCTTCATCTTTGCGTCAGACACCCAAAAGTATACAGGTACGTACGACCTCGTCTTGAAAGACACGGAGGCAGGAACAAGGTACATCACAAAGACAAATGCCTTTGCCCTTGTGCTCCATGAGATAGAAGAGCGAGGGGCGATAAACGGCAAGGACAGCAGTGGGAACTATGTGGTTGAGTTGGCAGACAAAGCAGTAACCATAAAAGACATAGACGAAGATGCTGGAATATACGTAAGGGTAGCAGCGATAGAGGCAAAGTTGAAAGACGGATGCATACTGACACCAGAAGAAAGGGCATTCTTTAACAATATTCTCTTGGCAAACAAGGACAAGCTCGATACTCTACCGGACGAGATAGTTGTAGATGTAACGGGAACAATAACCGAAGACAAGGTCGCCATCGAAATCGGGAAGATGCAAAACAACGGAGGAGAGGATGGTTACCAAGACTTGAATGAAGTGTTAGACATTGCAGCTGCTACAACAACGAAGGCTGGAGTAATGAGTGCTGCCGACAAGCAAAGGTTGGAGCAAGGGGTAAAAAGCGTAGACTTGAATGATCTTGACAAACTCAACAACACGACAGACGGGGAAGCTGGTAAACCTGTGGTATATGCCGTAACATCAACCAATCCAATCTATGGCAGTAGAAATGTGGGAGTATTACTGTTGTTTAGCGACGACATGGAGCATGTAACGACACAGATACTCACAACACACTGTTATTATGACAGCAGCAAAAAAGCTTTCAATGGGCACACGGACAATAAAATATACCAGTATAGCCGAGTGTACAACAATAGCGCATCGCATGGATTGTCAGACATGGGAACATGGTCAGAATGGAGTCCATTCATTGATGATACGATAGCTTCTATAATATCTATAATGAATAAAAATATATCTAATTTACAGGATGCATTAAACAAAATATCATCATTGTCGGATAGCGAAATTGATGAGGTCTGGAACAACAATTAAATAGGAATATTATGGCAGATGAAAAGAAATATTTAGACAAAACAGGACTGACGAACCTTGTAGGGAAGATCAAGTCCGAGTTATCAAAGAAGGCGAATACGGAAGACGTTCAGCCAAAGGGTGAGTATGCTACATTAGTAGATGGAACAGTTCCGGCATCGCAGTTGCCGAGTTATGTTGATGATGTTGTGGAATTCAGCGGCTTTACTTTAGGGGAAGTATCGACTAAGGCAATGAGCTCCACGAAAACATCGCAAGATCTACTGTGTAGAGTGCAGTATGTTGCCAAAAACAATGTCTTTGTCTTTTATGACGGAAAGGACTTTTATAGTAATTGGGGCGACGCAAATACATGGGGAACTCCGACTACTGGGACATTTACCGGCATGTTTACAACTGGCGGTAGACAACCCGAATCCGGGAAAATCTATGTTGACACGACTACGGGGAAAACATACCGATGGAGTGGCAGCAGCCTTGTAGAGATAAGTGCAAGCCTTGCCTTAGGAGAAACAAGTGAAACTGCATTTGCCGGAGATAGAGGAGTTGCCGTTGAAAAGAGTTTGGAAACAGTCAAGTCCGAGTTATCAAAGAAGGCGAATACGGAAGACGTTCAGCCAAAGGGTGAGTATGCTACATTAGTAGATGGAACAGTTCCGGCATCGCAGTTGCCGAGTTATGTTGATGATGTTGTGGAATTCAGCGGCTTTACTTTAGGGGAAGTATCGACTAAGGCAATGAGCTCCACGAAAACATCGCAAGATCTACTGTGTAGAGTGCAGTATGTTGCCAAAAACAATGTCTTTGTCTTTTATGACGGAAAGGACTTTTATAGTAATTGGGGCGACGCAAATACATGGGGAACTCCGACTACTGGGACATTTACCGGCATGTTTACAACTGGCGGTAGACAACCCGAATCCGGGAAAATCTATGTTGACACGACTACGGGGAAAACATACCGATGGAGTGGCAGCAGCCTTGTAGAGATAAGTGCAAGCCTTGCCTTAGGAGAAACAAGTGAAACTGCATTTGCCGGAGATAGAGGAGTTGCCGTTGAAAAGAGTTTGGAAACAGTCAAGTCCGAGTTATCAAAGAAGGCGAATACGGAAGACGTAGAAAGTCTAAGCAATGACGTTAAGGTAAACACTGCATCACTGGAAGCAAAAAGTGTAACCTCTATAAGCACTAAAATGGTGGGCGATGTGCTAAATATTGTTGCAACAAAAATAAATGGAGATGAGGCTACGTCATATGTGAGACCAGCAACAACAGGTACGACCGGGCTAATGAGCGCTGAGGATAAAAACAAACTTGACAATACAATATTTGAAGAAGACAAGAGACAGATAGCAGAAAAATCCCGAGTTGAAACCGAGACCTCTCGAGTTGCAGCAGAACAGAGCCGTGTAAGAGCGGAGAACGAAAGAGATACAAATGAAGATTCACGTGTTTCCGCTGAACAGACAAGAGAGCAGAGCTTCACCGCCAAGGTCGGGG
>ERZ808259.366-NODE-366-length-21102-cov-9.744809_pt1 | contig 21102 bp, 24 predicted proteins | sample MGYA00521279_ERZ808259 | MGnify/ENA primary metagenome ERZ808259 (study PRJEB31516, sample SAMN03275586) | gut metagenome | biome: mammalia-associated habitat; material: feces | host: Papio cynocephalus | place: Kenya | collected 2012-07-27 ... | reverse complement strand
TTCACCATGATATGATGCTTGGCAGCTGTCTCTACGACACGCTGATAGTGATTGTTCATCAACTGACTGTAGTGATACTCACCTCTTGGGATGATGTCACCTACATAACCTGTCTTCACGGCATCATAGCCATACTTGTTCATCAGATTGAAAGCATCCTCCATGTGACGCTCGTAGTTGAGAGCAGCGGAAGAGGTCTCGTGGTGCATCATGAGCTTCACGCCCTTTGAATGAGCGTAGTCGTTAAGCATCTTGATATCAAAGTCAGGATATGGAGTCACGAAGTCGAAGACATCGAGTTTCTGATGACCGAACCAGTCCTCCCAACCTTCGTTCCAACCTTCCACCAACACTTCTTGCAAACCATTCTTGGCAGCAAAGTCGATATATCGCTTCACTTCCTCATTGGTAGCACCATGTGTGCCACTTGGTTTGCACTTGCTATAGTCAGTCACACCGAGACGAACAGATGGGTAGTCATTGGTATAGCTCCAAGTCTTGGTACCCACAATCATGTTCCACCATACGCCACAGTACTTAGTAGGATGAATCCAAGAAGTATCGGCTATCTTACAAGGCTCATTCAAGTTAAGAGTTAACTTACAAGATAGCATATCACGGGCATCATCACTTACCAAGATGGTACGCCAAGGTGTATTGAAAGGTGTCTGGATGAAACCCTTGCGCCCTACGGCATCAGGAGTCAACCAAGACTCGAATGTCAAGTTTTTCTCGTCGAGGTTGAGATGCATGGTAGGATAATCCAAGCAAGCAGCCTCGTGGATGTTAATGTAGAGACCATCCTTGGTCTTCATCTGGAGAGAGGTCTGCACACCCGTATCAGAGAATACAGTGGTAGAAGAATTGCTCTTGTAACTCTCACGATTCTTGGCTATCACCTCTCGAATACCTGTCAATGGAGTAATCTGATACTCATACTCCTGCGTATCGTAATCACCAGGAATCCAATAGGCTGTATGATCTCCAGCCATGGCAAACTGAGTATGTTCCTCTTGAATCACAAAATAATTGAGACTCTCCTGTTGAGGGAACTCATAGCGCAAACCCATACCATAATCATAGACACGAAAGCGGATGATGATGTTACGGTTGGAAGAAGCTTGGTTCAAGTTCACCTGCAACTCATTGTAGTGGTTGCGAATCGTCGCAGTCTCGCCCCAAACAGGCTTCCAAGTCTCGTCGAAGGTAGAAGTCTTCGAACCAATCTCTGTAAAGCCATCCATCAGACTGGTCTCTTCCATGCCCTTGCTGGCATGCTTATCCTTTGCCAACTCCAAGCCAAGATGAGATGGTTTGCACACAGTTTTTCCTTTGTAACTCATCTCGTAAGTAGGTTGTCCATTCCCTGTCAGCGAGAAAGTCACAGTCACATTGCCATTAGGCGATTTTACGGTCTGGGCAGCAGCCAACATTGGGAGCAACATGCCCATCAACAAGACACTGATTTTCTTCATATTTTTAGCTATTATATGCTTAATTTTGCCAGTTACTACTATTCTTCTGCAAAGAAAATGCAAACGAGCGCAATGAAAACTCGTTTTCAAATTGCCGAGTGCAGCTTTTCTTCTGCAAAGATAGCAAAAAGAAACGAATTTCCCATCATTTAGCATAGTAAAATACTGAGCACCAACGATGCAAACGTTTGCACACTGCTTTGTCATAGGCTTACATATTTGAGCAGAAACACACCGAATCACTCAATAAACAAAAAAGGTGGACATGTCCGAGTCAAAAACTCGTCCATGTCCACCTTATTATATATAGACAATCTCCTTTCGTGTTTTATGATTCTTTGTCAGTCCAACTTTTTCAATTCCTGCTGACCGTTGACCTTATACAAAACAGCCAAAGACTTATCTCTCAATTCTATTTTAGGATATTGTGGTTCCACCACCACCTTACCCGCCAAGTTGATAATACCCCACATGGTAGGCAATTTTTCTACAGCAAAATAATCCTCATTCAAGGATTTTATATTTCGATAGATAGGAGCCACTATGAGTTTCCCATCAGCCTTCAGCCCCCATTTCGTTCCGATCTTTACAGGTTCCACAACTCTTGGCTCGGCATGTAGTCCTTCCTCTTTTTGCTTTTCCCCATTCTCTTTCAATACATTCACATCAGAAGCTTTCACCTTCTTTTTCGTACCATTCGGCATGACGTGGTAATACATATTTTCTTCCGTCATCACGAGAATGCTTCCATCTACCAGCGTATCAACCAGCCAATAGTATTGTTTTTCATCACCCTCTATGACACACACAGGCATTTTCCTCTTTGCCATAGGATCATGTATCAAAAGATAAAAGCCATGAGAAGAAATATCGCTCTTACTGATAGGAAATACCGTTACATACGACTTTTGGGTTCTTGTATAAAATTCATTTCTTACCCTGAGCAAGGAAATGCTTCCAAAGGAATATATTTGTGCGGAAAGACTTGAAAACAACAGAAACTCAAAACATCTTCCTGAAATCAAATCCACAAACCAGTCGTTCACTGTATTGATGTTCTTTGCAATAGCTGTTCTATCTGAAAAAATCTGAATGCCTTCCCAACATACAGGTGGCACGATTACACGTTTGTCTTCAAGTTGCAAGACCCCATATTTATCCGTGCCATCAAACACTTTAAAGACGCCATACCCATATTTACTTTTTATGATTTTATAATCATCGACATCGGTACTGGCTTTCGCTCTTTTTATCTGCTCATGCTGTATCAGACGGTCATGTTTCATCAGTACCATGATTTCTGGGTCGTTTCCACTCTCATAGTCAGAGAGGGGTAACAACCTATTCCATTCATTGCCTTTCAACAGCATTTGACGGTAATCCGTCAATCGCTTACGATAGAAACGTCCTCTGAATAGTCCTTGCCAGTCCCATGGCATGGTAGGTAAACCAAACATACGACAAAGCCCCACGTTATCTATGATGGTACAAGCCTTCTTTCCTTTCGCCATACGCAGTCCACGTCCCACCATCTGCAAGTATTTGGCAAGCGACAAGGTCGGGCGAGCCAGTTGTACAAATTCCACGTCAGGGCAGTCGAATCCCTCCGAGAATATATCCACATTCACCAGTACCCGAATCTTACCTTGCTTGAAGTCCTGTATCATCGACTTTCTTTGGGAAACAGGAGTCTTACAATCGATTTTCACAGCCGCCACTCCTTTCGTTCTATAATAATCTTCTATATTTTGGGCATGTTCTACATTGATGGCATACACGATACCCTTCATGTCCTTGGCATATTTCGCCATACTTTGGTAGAGTCGTTCGATGGAAGGGCGAGTGTTGAGCACCTTATTCATCGCCTTGGTTTGGAAATCACCGTCTGCCCCACGCTTCACCAAAGAGTCAACGAGCTTCTGCTCTTCGCTGTCAGGGCGGATGCTCACATAGTCAAAAGGAGCAAGGTACCCTAACTGTATAAATTTTCCGATGGTATAGCTTGACACCAAGGTTTCAAACAAATCTGTGAAACCTTTTCTGTTCAGTCGGCAAGGTGTAGCCGTCAACCCCAAGAACTTAGCCTTTGGGAATCTCTCCCACAATTCCTTATAGGTCTCAGCCAAGGCATGGTGTGCCTCGTCTATCACTATCAATTTCGGTGCCTTCGTCATCTCATCATAGTGTCGAGACAGCCATTGTATGGACATCACCAAGACTTGATTTCCTTTCGATGAAATGCCAAAACTTTTCAAAGTATCGTTGATTTGGGAAACGAGTTCACGTCGATGGGCAATAATCCAGACACAAGACTTGCCTGGCTGTTGTATTACTTCCTTCACAATTGCAGCCAGCAAGTGCGTCTTGCCAGTGCCCGTAGGCATCTGTACCATGATGGATTGGTGTTCCTCAAAGGCATCACCAATCCGTCTCACCATGTCCTCTTGGTAATCAAAAAGTTTGATTTCCATCATAGCAAACTTCCCAAGTAGCTCTTAAAATAGGCAGCCAAGTCTTTTTCGATTTCTCTCCAATCAAGTTCAGCTTGCCCGTATCGTTTACCCAACACACTTGCATGGGCAAAGCAAACCTCCACTATTTCTTTATAGTTGCCACGCTCTGGCTTCCAATACTTTTCCACCAAAGCCGTAGCGAAGTCATCATGTGTAATGGCATATAAGCGAGAGAAATTCTTCAGTTCCTTTCCTGAAATGCTGGAAAGAACTTTATCTATCTTGTCTATTTGAGTGTTTGTGTTCATAATTATTCAAATAAAATCTGTCGAACATATTTATTGTCCATCATTTAAATATTGTTATATTTCTGCAACCATAGTTGACTATTTCAATTTAATTTCTTGCCTTTGTCAACCAAAAGAACAAAAGATTGATTATGGAATTAAAAGATATATTTTCTAAACGGCTACGCAACGCACGTCTAATGCGAGGCTTGTCCATGCAGCAACTATGTGTGATGATGAATGATATTGTCACCAAACAATCTGTGTCCAAATACGAACGAGGCGAGAGTATGCCAGACAGTACTATCCTCATTGCATTATGCAAAGCCCTAAACGTAACCCCAGACTATCTTTTTCGTAAGAATCGTTCGGCTCTCAATAATGTCCATTACCGCAAACTAACCCGCCTGAGTGCCAAGGAAGAGAAATCAATCAATCTCCTGGTGGAAGACACCATCGAGCGCATCAATGAAATAGAAGACATTTGCGGCATCGAAAGACATTTCGATACTTCCTCCTTTATTTGGCAAGTTAGAACCATAAATGATGTATTTAGCGCAGCTACCAAATTGCGCAACGATTGGAATATCGGCAACGCTGCTATTACAAACGTCATCAATATCTTGGAGAACAATGGTATCATCGTTGTAGAAGTGGAAGCTTCAGACGCTTTTTCTGGTCTTAATGGCACATTGGAAAATGAAAATCCAGTTATAGTCATAAACAAACAGATGAGTGCCGAGCGAAAGCGTTTCACAGCTCTCCATGAATTAGGGCATGCCTTGCTTCGTTTTCCAAAGGACATAAATGAAAAAGAAGAAGAACTATACTGCAATGTATTTGCCAATGAAGTGTTGATGCCAAGACAAGCTTTTCTTCAGTTCATTGGCGAAAAACGCCACGCCATAGCTTTGGTAGAGTTGAAAAACCTGCAATCAGAATATGGTATATCCGTTGACGCCTTGATGTATAAGGCAAGATACCTGAATGTCATATCAGAAAATCGCTATACTACCTACTGGAAAAAGAAAAATTTCGACCCAAATTTCAAATCACAGGTAGAGAAAAGCGTCATAGATGACGAGCACAGCACCTGGTTTGAAAACCTTGTCTATCGTGCTCTGTCAAGTGGTTTGATTACAGAATCCAAGGCTGCCGTCTTACTCAACAAAACTACAGAGGATGTGTTACATAATTTCGTTCTTGCCTAATGGAAATAGTTATCAGCGATACCAATATATTCATAGACTTATGGAATATTGGACTTTTGGAACGTTTCTGTGAGCTTCCTGTGTCAATAATAACCTTCTATCCAAAGAAGAATATGTAATCAAGCTTAAGACCTTGTTGGAATCCAACCATCGCCTTCCAATAAAGGAAATCATGAAACGAATTGAGGTTTCTCTTTGAGAATGCCATGATACAGACATAGAAAGTGCGCCCGTTGAAATTTATCTCCAAATGGCTTACAGGCAGACATAACTTCACCACTCAAACCATTGCTCGCATAGAAACGGCTTTGGGAAGCAAACTCATCAGCATAGCTCATTAACTGGGCTACGCTGGCGAGTAGTACCGACACAGCCATTCATCAATAGCCTCTTTATTCTGTAATAGCAAAAGTTCATACTCTTCTTTTTCTGTAAATTTTGGTATGCCAAAATTTTTAATATTCGATCCGTTCAAGGAATAATACCCAGAGGAATAAGGCTTACTGTTAGCAACAACATAATTCCAAAAGATACTTGACTCCAAAATCTTCTGCAATACTTTCATCTTTCTTTCATCATCGCCCACGAAAGCCATACCATTATAAAGCCTGAAACACCTCAGAATAGTGCACTTCTATTGAGAACTTGCCATGGAATCATTATTCCAAGACTTTATATCTTCCTTGTGTGGTGGGTATGAAATACCACCATAAAAAGGATACCATTCATCCTTCAATGATTTACGGACAAAAGGATGAATCGTATTCTGATCTATATGTATTCCTATCAATCTCATATTTCAAACTCTTTATAGTTTTGAGATAAGAATTCAGGCTACTAAGCCTATCCCAGAAAATTAACTCATAGGGGAGACCGTTCACCAAACATATCTGTTATTTCTTACTTGCCTCCTCAATATCTCTTGTCTCTTCCTTTGCCTCTGTCACAGCCATTTTGATAACCATACCAACAAAGCCAATTACAACAAGCCCAATTACTCCTAAAATTATCTTCCACCACATAGTTTTTTGATTTTAAAATGTTTATATTATTGTTTATGATATTCTACAATCTAACAAATTCACTCATAACAAGTGAATCACTTGAACTTAGCACCAATAAACTGCGGTACTTTCCACAGCATCTTCTCCAACTTCGTTATCGTCGGATTCATGCCATGCGACTGATACATCCTAATATCCTCCTTCCACATCTGCTTTCTACGAGCTGAGTCAGTACTCAGTCCACCCATGCGCATTCTCACGATATATTCATGCAAATACGTCACACTCAACTCTCCGCCAAGCAAATAGCGGAACAGGAAATCCGAGTCGGCGGCTATCTTGTAGCTCTCGTTGTACAAACCCTTTTTCTCCATCACGCTGCGCTTGATGTAGCAAGTAGGATGCAGAGGCAACCAGCCATGCCGCACCTTCCAGAGGCGATAGTCGCCACCTATCCAGTTCCTCACCACCTTGTCGGTGTTTTCAGGATTCACAAACAAGCCGTCACCATACAAGAAATCAGCATGAGTCTCCTCAAACCTTTGAGCGATATCAGAAATCGTATGATTAGAGAAAAGGAAATCGTCGGAATGAACCAACCCGATGACATCACCCGTTGCCGCACGAATGCCCTTGTTGATGGCCTCGTACATGCCATGGTCAGGCTCCGAGATGATTTTCGAGATTTTGTCCTTGTACTCATTGATGATATTCAGCGAATTGTCCTTAGAAGCCCCATCCACCACGATGTACTCGATGTCAGGGTAGTCTTGAGACAATACGCTCTCTATACAGCCGCGAATCGTCCGCTCACGGTTGTAACACGAAGTTATGATTGAAATTTTCATATATAAACCCAGTATTATCTTGAGAATAAATTGGTAGTTAGTTTGCTGAGGAAATATCCTCTTGATTCCTTAGGCAACAGATGCCTGTAAAGCAAGCAACGCTGCCAAAAATAACACATGGAAAGCCATTTTCTTTTCAAGCCTTTCGTTTGGGCTTGATATTCGGTACGTCGCTTGCCAAAGTTTCCGCCATCAAAAATTTCCCGAACGAGGAAATCCAAATGTTGATTGTTAATTTCAAAAGGCCATTTGGCTTCATCCAATCCCATGCAGCCAACCATCAAACTGCCCAAGGCTTCAGTCACCTTTTCCAGTTGCAATTCCTTTAAGTATTCCTTTAGCTTCCTGATATCTATTTCCTCCAGATGCCGATCCATGTAGAGAGCCAAATCACATATCTGCCGCAGGCCTACGCCCGCCTCCAACAGATGTCGAGTGATGTGCATGATCTGATGAAGGACAGCCAACGTAGGCGGCACGGTTTCTATTTCCACCGCACCTATCTGCACTGTATATACCGGACATCGTAGAAACTCATCGTCAATTATTTCCTGCAATCGTCGTTGAAGTTGCTTGTTCTCAAACCTACACATCTGGTAATGCAGCTCTATCTCCGTACCATTGACGAAGAAAGCGAAATGCTTCCGTTCCCAAGGCGAGTCATTGCCATCGACACCCTTTCCTGCGATACTCCGTGCCCACTCCACCGCCAGTTCACAATCAGGTCGATGCTTGAAATAGACATCAATGTCGCCACAAGTTCGATGCAAGGGATGGGGATAATTCTGAGCCAAGGCCTGCCCCTTCATCAGCACAGGAGTCAAGTCCATGCGATGCAACTTGCCGAATAGTTTCTCCACTACCAAGTTGAGTTGCAGGTTGCGCTTTTCCATCATCATCATACGCCCCAACCATTTCATGACTAATGCCTGTGGAGGTCGAGTTTCCGGTCCTAAGCGATTGATGCCATCGAGAATGACCACAGCCACACATTGCTCCTTGGCGAGTTCAAAGACATCGTTCCACTCGTTAGCCGTCAATACTGGCAAGGTGGCCTCGCCCCTTTCCTCCCACAAGGCAAGGCGAAGCAAACAAAACAGTTGTTTCTCGATATTGTTCATCTCCAAAAAGCATTTGAATTGTTCACTCTTCTGTTGGCTTACCCTTCGGTCGCCGATTTTCAATTCTTCACTCTTCACTTCAATCTCCTTTCTCTGATTTTCACAGCAGGATTTCCTTGGTAGATACCATTCTCCTCCATATCCTTGGTGGCAATGCTTCCTACGGTCAGGATGGCATTGACAGCCACATGCACACCAGGGCATACGACAGACTTAGCCCCCACCCATGCCCCATCCTCTATCAGAATGGGAGCATTGCGATAAGGCATACTCGCTAGGGTATAATCATGATTACCCGTCAAGAGCATCGCCCCTTGCGAGATACAGACATCATTTCCGATAGTCACCTTGTCGAGGTTGTCTATCCAGCAGCCCTCACCCAACCAGCAGTTTTCTCCGATGATCAGATTCCAAGGCGACTTGATTCTCACCTCGTTTTTAATGACCAGCCCCTTGCCTATCTTGGCACCGAACAAACGAAGCATAGCAATCTTGACACCCATGAAAGGATTCCAAGAAGCCCTTACGACCAGCGCATTCACAAAATACCAAAGAGTAGCTTTCATCTTTCCTGCCCCCTTGTCGAAATCGGAGCCATCGAAGGTAGCGAGATTAACTTTTTTGCCTTTCATATATTTCTATTTCCACTTATCTTGATTTGTAGTTACCATTTATCTTTGTTTTGTAGGTCCTAATTTCTTGCTTTAAGGACTGTATAGACAGATAAATATTCTTCATTTCCTCCGCCATCACCTTGGCGGAATATTTAGTTTCTATCAGTTTTCGTCCATTCCGCCCCATTTGTTCCAGTTCTACCTCAGAAAGAGCGATAAACTGGCGGAGGGTTTCAACCAACGGCTGAGTTCCTATCTCTATCCACGCCCCAGCATGAGCATCATTGAGGTCACTCCATGGAGTACCTACTGTCGTTATCACAGGAGTTCCCGAAGCAAGACTCTCCGCTATGGCAAGACCGAAGTTCTCAGAATGAGTAGGAAGCACAAAGAAGTCGGAAGTCTGGAACAACCGCCATTTTTCATCCCCATATACACCTCCTACGAGCTGCACGATGTCATCCAATCCTTCCTCATGGATTTGCATTTTGAAATGGACGATATAGTCAGTTTCCCCTTCACCAGCGATGATGATGCGCCAACCCTTCAGTTGCTCACGCAGAATGGCAGCAGCCTCCACCAAATAGTTGACACCCTTCTTCGGATGCACTCTCGAAAGAAAAAGAATCTGTTTGGTACGTTTCCACGACCTCTTCATTTCGATACCATCGGCATCAATGCCAAGCCTCACCACCTTGATGTTAGAATTATACCCCAACTTCAAGAGGTTGTCTCGTTCGCTATTCGCCGTGGCATGGATGCAGTTTGCCTTCCTGACCGCCGCTTTTTGATAAAGCATCAAGGCAGGAAACTTGCGAGTCCAGTAATGGCGTTGGATAATCCAAGGCTCCAACATACCATGAGGAGTAAGCACCACCTTGTAACCCATCCTCTGCGCCAATCTTTGAATCTTGGCGCAATCGGGAGTCCAACAGCAGTTGACATGCACTACGTCGGGATTTATCTCATTGAATAAATCCGCAACTGCTCTTTTCCATTTCGAGGAAAAAGGACGATAACGAGGTATCTCATGCACCGTGCAGTTCTCTATCTCCAAAGGATTATCCGACCGATGCGTCAAGATATGCAGTTCGCACAACTTGCCCAATGGCTTTGCCAACACCTGCATATAGGTAGAAGTACCGCCCCAACTTCGGTCGATACTCGGAATATAATGTATGATTTTCATAAAGGAATCACTCAAAATTCAACATTCAGCATTCAAACTCAACACTCAACATGATAATTCAAACACTCCTAATCCCTTCCATGGCATTCTCCACCATTTGCTCTATGGTCAAGTTTTCCCTCACATATTTTCGGGCGTTCTCGCCCATCCTCTTCATCTCATCTTTAGACAAAGAATCGATTTTGGAGATACAATCCTCTATGTCATGGAATATCATGCCGTTCTCACCATTGCATATATAAGAATACTCCACGCACTGCAAAGTCTCCAGGCTTCGCTCAAAGGTAAAAATCGGCTTGCCATACGCCATCGCCTCTACGATGGAAAGGCCCACCCACCCCGGTTGGTAATACACATCAGCCAAGGCAAACAACTCTCTCTTCACCGCCGTATCATAGACCGCTCCGAAATCATATACATGATGATAGCGAGAGAAGTCAGGTTTCGATGCCCCAGCGCCGATGATGACAAAGCCATATTTCCGTGCGTCCAGTCGCTTGATGGTCTCTAAAAGTAAATCGACACGACGGTCGGCGGTAAACCTGGCACAGAAGATAAAGACTACTTCTTGCGTGATGCCGTATTTCTTCTTCAAGTCCGAGACAGACATCGAAGACTGATATTCCACCATCCCATCGACACCCGTCAAGGTGTTATGCAAGGCGACCATCGGTTTCTTCGGAAAGAGTTTCTGCCACTGTTCCTTCTCCTTGTCCATGTAAAACCAGATGCCGTCAGCCAAGGCTATCATCCACTTCAGTTTCCAGTCTGGTTTCTTCTCTTCCTTGAGATAACGGCGCACGGAGATGCCTTGTCCCCAAAGAATAATCTTGCGATGATGCAAACATTTGGTCAACAACAAAAGCCATGTGCCAACATGGGCGAAATGGAGCATCAAAACAAGCACTTGATGATTCCTTCCCAACAAAGAGAAAGGATTATAAAACAGCAACTTTCCCTTGATGAGCTTGCTTGGAATGTGTTGGCAAGCGATATGTCCTAAATTGAACGAGGCAGACTTCACGTCCTTCGTCTTCTCATAGGTGTATATCTCCTGTTCCATGGGCTGGCCATGAATTCCCTCCTCATGAAGCCGTTTCCCCAACAAGGAGAAAAACTCCTCACGATAATGAGGCACAAAAGGTTGTAAATGAATCAATTTCTTCATAGTTTTCATATCATGCTAACCTCCCCAAAATCAGTAGTTAGCGAGTCTTAGATTCGACATTCAATATTCTTTCAAGAGAGTTGGCAAGATTTCTCTGTCCCTTCTCGTTGAGATGAATCACGTCCCTGAACATATCGGCGGTAACACCCTCGTTGAGACCACTCACCAATTTCACGCCATGTTTCTTCGCCCATTCCATGATGAGCTTTCCCCCTTCCTTATATTGACGAGTCAGCACCTCACCCACCTCTGGATGGAGATAAATGACAAAAGGAATCTTCTTTTCCTTGGATATTTGCAAGAGTTGGTCGAAACCAGGGTCAAACTTCAATGACTTTTGCGCCACGCCTTCATCCCTCAAAGCACATGAATTCTTCACTCTTCGTTCTTCACTCTTCACTCCCATTGCTCTTCGTTCTTCACTCTTCACTTTCTCTACCACTTGCGCATCAGGATCTACTAATTGCGATTGACCAAGCCACCCCTTTACTCTCGGCATGAGATACCTATCCACCAACTCCCATATCGCCAACTTATATTGTTTGTCGGGATAGTTAGGATAAATCCCCACCACAGGTATATGGCTCATCACGTCGAAGGCATCGTGGCTGCTACAAACAAGCACCATCGCCTTTGCCTCAAACGTTCCCTTCTCTCGCAAGTAAGCAGCACAATTGTCCGGTCCCCAACTGCCCGAAGAGATGTTCAGCATCTGCATTCCAGTCTCCTTCGAGAACAAGGTAGTAGCAATACTATCTTGGTCAAGCATCGTACCACCGAATATCACGGAATCGCCCAAGCCAAGGATTATTGTTTTGGTAGAATCTGGCTCCTCGCTACGCTGCGAATAAGAATTGTAGTCGATATGCGAGAAGAAGCGATAACGGTGCTGGTTGGGTTGGGCAATGTATTCGTAGGCTTTGCTCGGTTGATAGAGCACGGCATCGCAGAAGCCAAAGACGAAACGCAACACCAGTTCTAAGCACACCAAACAACTCAACGCAATCGCCAACAGATACCCAACAAGTTTGTTTCCTTGCTTTTTGTTTTTCATTTTCACGTTTTGTTTGAGACAAACTCACAAAGGGTTAGCAAGACATTTGTCTTGCCAACCTCATATTTCGATCAAAATAATTCTATAAAATTATGTGTTTTCTCAAGATTTTATAGATTAGGCTACTTCTATTTTAATTATTATCTTCCTCGTCAAAAAGATCCATAGGTTTCTGAGGAATGATATGTTCTATAAACTCCACGATACGGTATGACTTATTTTCATAAGCACGATACTCTTTGTTATATCTCTGAACTCTTCTAAGTTTTACCTTGATGGCATCTCCCTTGCCAAATCGTTCACCCTCATCAATCTTTTGCATAAGGGCATCATCCTTGACTATCATAGAAATTTTAAATCCATTATACATGAATTGCCAACGAGAGCCACGTTCGAAGTTCAAGCCTACAATAACCAGAGTTGTAATTTCTTCCTCTATTCGTTCCTCAGGCACTTCTTCCTCTGTATCAAAGCCATCGTAAATATAATCTTCAAATTCCTTGCGCTCAAATTCAGCACATTTTTTGCCATCGTCTCCCTTTATTGTAAATCCATCTACACTTGGATCCTCCTTAGCTGTTTCCATTGATTTCGATACGGCTTGCCTAACAGGTTGCTGATTATAAATATTGATAGCTATATTTACATTGTCACCAAGTTTTAATATCGTATCGGCACATTTTTTATCTTCTTTAGTCTTTACAGGTTTTCCCTTAAAGTGTTTGTAAAGCTGATATACCCCACCTACAACTGCACACAACCCCGCAGCATATTCCACTGCATCTTTTGAAAACAACTGCTCTATTATATTTTGAGCCACAGATACATCTACGATAAAAGCCCCTTGCTTCAGAGCATTTACTTTTAACGTTACCTCACGAGAGCCACCACTGAGCTGCCTGTTTGCCTCAGTGATAACAGATTGATAGTGAACCAATATATTCACTAAAGTATTAGCGTCAATACTATGAGTCTGTCCTTCAAATTCTAATTGCATTGTTCTATGTCTCATTTTAAGATAACAGAAATGTCTTGGCTAAAACCTTCAAAATCCATTATACTACATTCTTTGGCAAATTTACTCATTTTTTCGGAATCATCAAGTTTTTTTTCTAAATTCTTTTGATTTTCCTTGTTTTTTAACGAAAATGGTCAAATTCATTCAACAATACCTCTTGCATTTTCTTAAAACTTGGGACTTTTAAAAGGTTTCATTAATTGTGTAAATTTCCTTCTCATCATCTTATGCTCTATCATCACTCCAAGTACCAACCAGATGATTAAGCACAGATACCAACCTGCCTGGAACATATATCCCTCCAATATCGAGTGAATGGACATGAAGACAAAACCTGCATAAAAAAGTATCATATTAGGGTCAGAACCTATCTGCCTTGGCAACAAGATGGCAGCTATCCAAATCAAGCCGACAAAGATAATGCCGATGATACCAGCCTGGGCCAATACCGAGATAAAGCTACCACCCGACTCATTACGACCCACCTGCTTGTTGACACCTACGCCATGGGCGGCAAAGCCGATACCCCAAATCGGCGAGGACTTAAACTCTTCCATGCGTTGCGCCCACAACTCATCACGAGAAGTATTCTCCGTCGTTATCTCCAAGCCATTTTTCTTATTCATCATCGCCTCAGAGTTCTTCATCAAGAAAGGCGCAAAAACTACTGCCGCCACACCAACTATCACAAGGTTTCTAACCACCGCAAAACTCTTCGATTGCATCCAAACTATCAGCAGAGAGCATGCCAACGACAAGAAAAAGGCAGAACGAGATGCACCGATCATCGTCACATACAAACTTACCAATATCATGGCGAAACATACAAACTTCTGCAGTTGGCTTTTCTTTCCTTCCCGAAACGTCATACTAACGAAATACAGGGTGGAAAACGCCGCCGCACAACTCGTCCACATCGGATGGCTGCAAAAACCAGCAAACTCCGCCACTCTATCCATAGAGTATTCATCAACATATACTAAGTTAATGCCAGCAAACTTTGCATAAAGGTTCGCCAACGTTGCGACTCCAAATCCAGAGAATATACAATACAGCAACTTGATTTTATACAAGTGCCACCTAATGGACAATCGAGGAGCAGCTATAAACAATACTACAGAAAATATAACCAATCTCAAGTCCAACACCATGTTGATGGTGGTAGAAAGCCACAGAAATGCGATGAACACATAAAACAAAGTAGTCTTCCCACATGACCTCATCGAAAACTTCCGCATCTTATACAATATCAAGGCAAAAGCTATGTAATACATAAACTGCGGAAACCATGCTGGAAACAAATTGGTGAAAACGAAAAATGTAATGAGATACTCAAACTTGTGCTTTCCTACAAAACGCTTAATCTTCTTAAACATAATCGATTACTTTATGATATTTTTTATTCTATCAACAGCTTGCTTGAAATCAAACATTCGGCAAGCCTCATTGGCGATGCTCTCTCTCGTAATTTTATTCGTCAAAATAACCTCGACCACCTTACCAAGACATTCCCCAAATACCTCTGCCGTCTCAAACTCCCACATCATCCCAAGTTTCTCAAACTCACGATAACCTCGGGCTGAAACCTGATGGGCTATCACTGGCAATCCATTCCGAAAGCCATCCATCACCCGAAGTTTCATGCCACCGCCCAATCTCGCAGGACAGAGAAAGATGTCGCAATCACGCACAACGGCATTCATATCCTCGGGATTCGGGATAATCGTTACCCTTGGAGCCATGGACTTCACTCGCTCCAGCAAAGAAACTGGTGGATTCTTACCAGCAAGAACAACCTGCATATCAGCAGGAACCTGAGGCAGCAGTTCATCCAAGAAATAGTTGATGCCGTCCATATTCTGCACGTTCCCCATCGTACCACTGATAACCATCTTCAATTTCTCCTTGCGAAGAGGCTTGAAGTTTTCCGAGGAAGGCACGGCATATCCCTTCGGATAAAAGCATCCACCGACAATAGCGTTTGTTCTCGACTTGCCATACATTCCCTCAAACTGCTCCTTGTCTTCCTCCGTCAAGAAGATATTATAATCGCAGTTCAGATAAGAACGACATTCATTCTTTCTCACTTGATGCAAGAACATCAAGCGTTTCAATGTCCCATTGTTGTCACGAAAATAATCATACTCGCAGTTATGATTGAGCACGATGCTCTTCACGCCTCTTTGCTTGCAAGCCATGACCAATGAACCAGCGATACTGTTGTGGTCAAACACACAATAGTCGTATCGGTTTTGACTCAACAATGCTTCCACGATACTTTGATGACGGTGCATCACACCTGTAACCATCGTCATCACCTTGCTTATGAATCCACGGGGACCGACTGGATAGAAATGCGCATGGGGATATTCCTTTTTCCTTTCGGGAGTGAGATATTCCTTGCAGATGCACACATCCATTTCCGCACCAGCGAACACCTCCGAGAACAGTTGGAGATAGTTACGACAAGCGTAGCATCCTCCACCTATGCCCCAGGGGTTATGCTTCAATACATATAAAATTCTCATTGCTAAAAACTAAAGACTCAAAATAAACTTCGCTATATTTTGCTGCGCTTTCATCTTGTAATAGCCCAAGGTTTTCTTCTTCACATCAGTTGTCTTGAAAACCACCCCGCCCTTGGCATTCGGGTTCCAGCTCTGCGCCACACGGTGGATGCAGACCACATCCCTCATGCTCGTATAGCCCGGTTGGTCGAAATACTGATAAGGATAGACATGGATGCCATTCGACAAGACTTGCTTCTCGTTGTTGCTGTTGCTATTGTCGAAGCCATAGTTCTGCGCCAGACTCATCTGGAGGTCAGGGATGATGGTCATGTCATAGCGCAACCGCTGTTCCAACTTATCATTATGCGAGCGGATGAAATGACGGTTCTCGTAAAACTCCAAGCACTCGCCGATGAAAGGATGCTCCTTCTCCGCCCCGAAGCAATGCGAAGTCAGCATCGTATAATCCTCCAAGGTCTTCGGATGATGATGCACATAGTATTCCCTGCCGATGAACATGCCGTCATTCAGGAAAGGATCGAACGACTTGAACATCTCCACATCCGTATCGAGCCAGATGCCACCATAGTGATACACGGCATAGAGGCGTACGAAGTCGGCGGCAAAAGCCCACTTCCTCACGCTTACCGCCTCGTTGGCAAACACATTATTACACTCCGCCAATTTCTTGGCATCCCATAACACGAACTCATAGCCGGGCAGCACCTTCTTCCAGGTATCCATGCAAGCCTTCAGCTCCGCAGGATAAGGATCGCCACTGAACCATGAGTAATGAATAATCTTTGGTATCATAAGAATGATATATCAAAATAAACAGGAACAGCACTCCCTATGGCGAATACTAAATATCCGCCATAAGTAATGAAGTTTTATCATAAAGCCAAATTATTTCTCTAAGATAGTTTTCACATAACTCAGCTTTTTAAACTAAAGGATTTTTCCGTAACAACATCAAGAAATCATCCAAACCGACAACATCTATACCAGGAAAGTCCTTCCACTTGATACAATCATAATGATGGTCTTCTGTTACAATATATCGCGCACCAGCCGTAATGGCACAATCAACAAACTTGTTATCATCTGGATCTTGCTGAATCAAGTTGAAATCAAAATAAGTTGCAATAAACCTTGTGTATGGGTTGCTAACAATGGCATCAATGATGTACTTTGCCGTCTTCTCATTAGTCAGCTGAAGAAGTATCTCTTCATATTCATTCAATATGGAAGTTGTCACGCATAATAGATTCGTTCCGTCAAAAAAGCTATCCCAAATTCTACGATAGTTACTTCTGGGAGATATGCTCTGTATCAGGCTATTGGTGTCGAGAACAATTCTTTCCATTTTATTTTAGCATAGAATGCAAGTCACGATGACGCAACTCATCCAACTTGGCTTGGTCCAAGACCCCAGAATCCCACAATTCATCTAAGCAAGCATCTGCTTTGGCACGAAAATGCTCAGCCAACACCACCTTCACTTCCGAAAGTCTTTCTTCGGAACCATCAAAAGCAAACATCTTCAACAAATGTTGCTGCACAGGATTAAAAACTGCCGTTCCCATAATTTCATCTTTATTATAGTTTTCAATAACGCCACAAAGTTACGAGTTTCTTCTGAAACCGCCAAACATTTTCGATAAAACTTACGAATTCTTAATCAAACTTATTCCAAATCCATATATTGCGGCACATGCATAAACACCACTAACAAAATGGCAAATCCCCTCAAAGCATCTATATATTCTATTCGTTTCTGAGCCATAACATCAATTTATCACACTCTTCCGCCACAAAGCAAAGCTAATGCTTGCGGACATATTTTTCTTGTTACACAAATTCAAAATCATCCCAGCTTCAATTCTTTACATAAAATCAGCTTATTCTTAGCAATTCTCCTTGCTTGGGGCGAATTTGGAAGAACTGCAACTTTACCAGAAGCAATCCAATAATAATTTGTTCCAACCATCAATGTTTGCAATTCCTTTGCATTAGAAAGAAGCCACGCCTCTAACCATTTCTTCTTTTTTACGACCTCTTCAATATTACTTGTATTCGCAGGATGCACCTCCACAAAATATGCTTTTTCTTTATATCCCAAGACATAATCCCAACGAGCATCATGAGGATTTGTTTTCTCCAAACACTTGTCCAAATAGACACTACCCGATAAGTTACGCGGATTTTTAGGCTTTATCTTCACTGCATCTTTACTTTCCAAAGCTTGCAAACCATCTTTATAAGCATTTGCTATCATAGGAATAGACTTCACGACGCCTTCAAATGTCGTTTTTGCTGTTTTTGCCATAGTTAGTCTTGATAATATTTACCAACTACTTCCGATGCCTTTCCTGCAAAGAAAGCCAACCCACCCCAATCTGCAACAAAATCGGTATCACTTTCCACATCCAAAGAAGAAATTTCAGAAGACACAACTCCATCATCACCTTGGGATGACATAAAAAAGGTTTTTACATTTTTTTCCTTCAAGCCCTTAAATAGATTAGCCGTACTATCATGCTTATCCACGGAAAACAACTCGCACAAAGCCTTTTGCAAAGTAAGTTCGTCCAAATCCTTAAGCATCCCAAATGCCCATGCAAACTCCAACAAAATGGTAGAATGAGTTGAAACGATTACCTTATAGCCATTTTGCATCAACTCTATTATTTGCAAGACTACTGTTTCTATAGCCTTGGGATGAAGTCCCATCTCTGGTTCTTCAATAACAACCCACTTATAACCTTCTTTGTTGACTACAGCCGTTGGTGGCCCTGATAGACAATATATAGCCAACAGTAAAGGCATAAATTCTTTTTGACCAGCACTCCATGTCATAAACGGCAAATTAGCTTTTCCTACATTCAACTTCATTTTTCGCTGTCCAGCAGTTTGGTCAATAACCACCTTTCCTCCATGAAATATAGTATTGTCAATAGAATTTCTCATATTCCCCTTCAATCTATTTTTCATTGGGAAGATTGTATCAGGATTACCTAATCCACCTTGAACAAAAACTCGAAGAGTTTCACTAAACATACGTAGCACGTACGGAGTAGTTATATCAAACTCCATAAAATTCTTCGGACGACCATCCGATATGCTCAATATTCTTTGAGCTGGAATATAGAAAACGGATTCCTCTTGATTCCCTTTTGATTGAAGAAACGTCCTCAAGCCTATTTTCTTTCCATCACTCTTTATCTCTGTACTATCGGAAATGACTTCTGACATCCCCTCACCAAAATAATATTCCATGAGAGGAGAAACGTCAGTTTTATTCAATATATAATTATATTTTTTAAGAGTACTTACCACATGATTTCTATCTTCCACAAGTTTGAACAGTTCCAAAAACAAGCTTTTTCCACTTGCTTGAGGTCCTATTAAAACCGTCAAATCACCAAACTCAATGTCGGCATTTTTTATAGGTCCGAAATCTTTTATAGAAAGTCTTTTGCTCATATTTTCTTTTTTTCTGCAAAAATAAGGAAATCATTTGAGATTACCAAACATTTTGCAGGAAACTTACGGTTTCTTAATCAAACTTATTCCAAATCCATATTGCAGCATCAATTTATCATACCCTTCCGCCACAAAGCAAAGCTAATGCTTGCGGACATATTTTTCTTACTATCCAATATATACCATAGCAAGCCCCAAACGTGATAAAAGGAACGATTACAATCACAAAGGAATGAGGCAAAGGAAGTCTATTCATCATTCCCCCGCACCATGCCAAGACACAAGTATTGTGCAAAGCATAGACGAAGAACACAGACGAAGACAGTGCCGTGACACTCTCCATGGCTTTATCCGGCAATAATCCTATGAGATAATAGAACGAGAACACACCAAAGGCAATGTAAAGCATTTGGAAAACATGCGCCCACGAATACTCATAAAACACCAGATAAAGCATCAAGCTCATCGCACTCATCACGCAGAAAAGCCATCGGAATCGGTAAGCCATCTCACTTGGCGTTTGCATTTTGCCGGCATTGACCGCAAAGCAAGCTCCCAACGTAAAGAACGTAATGGAAGACATACTCAATCCAACTATTCCCGTATTAAATCCTAACACATAGAGCAATATCAGTATCGCCCCCCCCAATTAGCCCAAATCTCCTTGCGAAGACATAGACCAAAGGACTTAGTACACACACCACCATCAAGTCCCTGACATACCACAGCGGAGAGTCGTATGGCATCGTTCCTGCCGTCATATCCCACCATATATGCCAAATACCTTGATTCCACAAATCGGCAAAATATCCTTGTAACGCCTCCGTGCTCTTCCCTTTGAAAACTATAGAAAACACATTGCCAGCCACGATATTCAGCATCGGCAAAAGGTTCCAGAGCAAATAAGGCAAGAGTAAGGTCTTGCTTCTTTTCTTCAATTTCCGCAGATATTCCTCCTTACAGAACTCACGTCCATGGAAGAAGTAATATCCCGAAATCAAGAAAAATACAGGTACAGCTACATTCGCCATTGCTGCACATAGCAGCCCCCAATATCCATCATGCTCCAAATTCAGATTCTCATGTACGAATATCACAAGAATAATCATTGGAACCTTGATGGCATTGGAAAGTTGGGACATAGAATGGTCTTTGCAATCTTTCTGATTTATCATAAACGTTATTTCATTCATCCAAAGATTTATATAGGGCAGGGTTGCCATAAACCAACGTATTGTCAGGAACATCCTTTCTAACAAAACTATTCGCCGTAATCTTCACATTATTACCGATATGAATTTTTCCGGCAACAACTGCACCAGCATAAATACTCACGTTATCACCAATAGTTGGATTTCCATCTCGCCCCCAACCTACTGTTACATTTTGATAAAATTCAAAATTTCGACCGATACTTTGGGCACTCAACACAGAAGAAAAACCATGTACAATTCTCAGACCACCTTGAATTTTACAATGTATATCACAGTTTTCCATCTTTCTTAATATCAAATTAAGCAAGACTGAGATGCACGTAGGTAGTCTATAGTAGAAAACAGTTCTATACTCTTTTCTATACAACTGGGCAACAAAGAATCTAATACCAACTTGCCCCCCCAGACCGTGAGAAAACCCTGCTTTTACTCTGATTATGTCCCTGAGGA